>Ga0209342_10000642_pt1 | contig 40793 bp, 53 predicted proteins | sample RifCSP16_2_FD_184023 | JGI IMG/M metagenome (GOLD analysis project Ga0209342, IMG submission 184023) | Soil microbial communities from Rifle, Colorado - Rifle CSP2_sed 16_2 (SPAdes) (version 2) | ecosystem: Environmental > Terrestrial > Deep subsurface > Rock core/Sediment | place: Rifle...
AAAGGAGAGGTCCCAGCTAGAGCTTTCCCTGATTGCTGGGAGATCGATCCAGAGAATGAAAGGGCTCCTGTCAGGATCTTTACCACCAGCCTAATGGAACTCAGCAAACCTGAAAAAGATAGCCCACCAACAAGATTTTTAGAAGTTTGCTTCAGTAGGGTTGAGCTAGAGGAGAGGGATCCAGCTAGGTTCTTGTTAGGGAGCCTCCCTAGTGCCCCTAGGAATGACAGGGAGCCATCTAGGGATTTTAGGGATACCTTAGAGCCTATGAGAGTTCCAACACTGGTTAGGGTGGCTGTAAAGCTCTTAGAGCTCCTTTTTACAAGGGCTCCCGAGAATGAAAGGGCTCCTGTTAAGCTCCTTTCGATCCTCTTGACTAGAGCTCCTACAAACGATAGCCCTCCAGCTAGGATCTTGCCAGCCCTCTTGGCTAGAGCTCCCGCAGGGGTTATAGCTCCTGATACTGATTGGTTGAACTGGGTTCCTGAAGGGGCTGGCTTGACTAAGATCATGAAGCCAGCCATATCCTGAGCAGAACCGCTGACTGTGAGAGTTCTGTTCACTGATGAGGTTCCAGTTAGGAGCTCCCATGCAATCACACGATGAAGCTGGTTATCTGTTTGCTCAGTTACCTCTGTCAGACTTGCATCTTCTGTCCATGTCCTAGCTCCTCCTGATGCATCAACAGAGGCATGACATATCATTAGCATATTAGTATAGCCAGGGGTTATGTTTCCTACATTGATAGCATTAGATGAAGCATTAGCATGGCCAGAGCTATTTGGGGTTGAGTCTGATGAATCATGTCCATCTACTCTAGTAATATCAATAACCCAGTTACCTGCAGCTGAAAAAGTCCACGTGGGGGCCGAATCACCAGTGGCATAGTTCTTTTTATAGACCCAGGTTGCAAAATCAGCTGGGTTAGGATCTGCCTCAACCAGTGACCAGCCAGTTGGTACATTGGTTATAGTAGCTGAGGTGGAGTTATGAATGACAAAGGCTAGGAGGAGATCCCCATTAGCCACTCCTGCAGGGAATGAGCCCTCCCCAGTGGCATCAGTTCCTGTGGCATGGCTTACAGCTTGATACGCTACAGTCACTTTAGCTCCTTATAGGCAAAATCCTCAGCACAGCCTGGGATGAAAATTCCAGGCTGCGCAAAGGATATAAGCTAGGATCCTAACCACCACTATTGATAGTACAGGTATAGGTGAATTGGATCGAATCACCAGACGCAACGTTGATCGCTGTAAAGACAGATCGATCCCAAAGAGTTCCACCTCCAGTAGCTGCCTGGGTGAAAATCCCATGCTCAGTTATAGCTCCTGCCCCATCAAAAGTTGCAGTTCCTACTGTTCGCATTTGACTAGCTGTCGGCTGGCTTTTTGTGCCAGTAGCCCGAGTACTGTCAGGGTTCAGGATCGTGGTACTCTCTGTCCCAAGAGCCGTATCAGCTACATTCTCAGCGACAGAGCCAGTTCCACATCCATGGTAATTGAACAGGCTGAAGTCATTAGCTCCCCCATCCCAGTCATCAACTAGGAATGCCACTCCAGCATCAGTGACCAGCTTATGAGATAGGATCCCATAATTTACTCGAGAGCCATCAGCCTTTACAAGCACAGCCTTTAGTTCTGAAGTGATGGTCAAGATGCCAAAAGTTCTGGAGAGGAGTTTGGCCAGCCAGTATTGGATCCAGCCGATGATAAAGCTCCATCGGCTATAGTTCTTCAATCTCCAGCCAAGGTTAGCTTTAGGAGCCCTGATCACTTTGGTGACTAGCTCTCCTTTGAAGCCCACGGCAGAAGCCTTGTTCATGGATCACCTCCATTCTGGGAGTTTGGGGAGGCTATCTCTAGCCTCCCCTCCCCATCCTACTTGTATCTGCGCTCTGCCAGGAGATAGGCACCATACAGGAAGTTCGGGGTTGTACCCCCTACAGTTCCTACCGCACGGACATATCGCTTGTTGGTCATGAAATGGATCTCAGAATTGCCAGCTGCCGTCACCTGGACAAAAGTAGCTCCAGTGATATCGGTGTAGCCTGAGCCCAAGACATCACTTTCCTGCATTTTGACATCCAGGGTTGGAGTGGTTCCTGAGACAGTATTCACCCCAAGAAAAGCCTTCATTGATCTTTTCCCAGGATTGATATAGCCTTGGAGATCCACTCCCACACCGTTGGCATTCGCTGTACGAGCCAGCGGAGGGAAAAGCTCTTTTACATCTAATTGCGATTGCGTACTCATTATTCATCCTCCTCGTGGACAAAGTAGATCTAAGAGGTTTGCTCCTCCTCCCCAGGGGATAGGGAGGAGGAGCCCGATGCTAGCCAATAAGGCTAGGTGGAGATCTTTTGAGCTCTGAACCGCCACGGCTGAGCAACCTCACCACCGACACGCTTGCGCCCAAGAATAACGGTGATATTGGTCTCAGCATAGATCTCTGACAATCTCTGCAGGGAGAGCCCGATGCGATCCACGATGAAGTAGCCCGAGAAGTCACCAAAGAGGATGGGGTAGTCATTCCCAGCGATGTCAGGCATAAATTCATCGTACACTACAGGCTTGCCAAGCATGCTGTCCTGATCACCTGGGGAGGAGAGCCCTCCATTCGATGCATTCTGCATGCTGTCCCAGATATAACGAGAGTTGCCATCTTTCAGCTTGCGGGCAACTTTCGCTGTGCCTGAGTTCAGGAGCATCCGTGCATTTCTGCGGTATTGAGAGGGGAGCCCAAAGAACAGATCGATCAACCCATCGGCCAAGAGGGTTGTAGCGGAGCCCGAGACAACGGTGGGGATTTTCTCCCCAGTTTCTCCTACATCGATGCGGGTGACCAGACCCATCGGTTTGGCAACGCCATTTCCATTGATGAAGACATCATCCTCCCCTAGGGCAAAGGCTTCACCCAAGAGATCTGAGGAGATCCCCATCAGGTCAAAGGCACTGTCCTCTAGGACATCGTTGCTCAGAGGCATCGATGCCATAGCCGTATGGACAGGGATGGTGATCAGACCTGAGACTGGCTCAGTTACCCGATGGACAGTGGAGCTCGAGGGCACCTCTCCAGTCCAGGTCAAGCGCACGCCTGAGGTATATTTGTCATCAGTCGTGTAAACAATGCGAGGCCACTTCATCGCATCACGGCTGGTGGACATAACTCGGGCTAGAGCTCTGACCATTGCACTGGTGGCAGTTTTGCGAATGAGCTCTGTCTGATAGTCCTCTGGGACAAAGAAGCCCCCAGAGCTATCGATGCCCTCAGTGATCGTCTTGCGGTCAAGTGGGCCAAGCTGCTCCATGCCTTTGCGCATATAGCCTTCAAAGGCTCCTGGGTAGCCTTTCGACTGAACCGCCAAGGGCACGAGAAAACGAACCTGAACTTTTCTCCCTGTAGGGAGATCAACATCAACCTTGCGCCATGCGAGAGGATCCGCAGCAGGCATACCCTCGTTTGGCCCAGATTGACGCCACCCAAGATGGGCAGCTTTGGTGTCTGCGGGATCTCCTGAATAGGCTTCTCCATCGGAGATTTTTTCAGCCTGACTGATCTGAACTTTGATCACATCGGCTTCTCCTAGAAGTTTATCCACCTTTTCACTGAGCTCCTGAGTTAGGGGAGCCTGAGCCGTTGCAGACGCCATAATCGTTTTTGCTTCAGCAATCTTGCTTGCATAGGATTGCTTGAGCTCTTTCACTTTTGCGTCCATTCTACCTCCTTACAATTTTCCTTAGAATAGGTGAACTGGATCACGTTCCATGATCGCAATTCTTTTGTTCAATTGCTCGGTGAGTAGTGATAACGATTTTTCATCGTCATCGGCTGGCTCAGCACTCAGCAAAATATCTGACAATACCTGTAGGGCTCCTTTTAGCTTCTCGAGGTTCCTACTGGACAAAACCCTCCCCTCCTTATAGGAGAGGACATCGAATATCGTGGCTGCAGCTATTAGATCCACTGCCTTATACTCGGGAGCTTCTTTTTCAAACTGTTTGTAATGCGAGGCTAGATGATCATACACAGATCTCCTAGCATCAGAGGGGATCCCTAGCCCTCCTTTAGTAGCCCCCATCAGAGCTCCCATGGCAGATTTTGTACCTGCCCAGATAGCTGGCCCAATGCCTGACTTAGAAGCTTGATGATGCGGGAGCTTCAAATCCCCAAAGCTCTCGGGGGGCATCTGCTCAGCATAGGCAAAGTGGGCAGCAATTCTTTTCTTTTCTTGATCAGTAAGATCTCCCCAGTCAGCATCAGTGAAGTCATCTAGGGAGGGGGATGACCAAGAGGATCCCTCTGATGCAATTCCAGTATCCTTATAAGGAACTGCACTATGGAGAGCCTTAGAGGATGCCAAGGTGAGGGCATTCATCCCCCAAATTACATCGGATGTTTCCCAGAGCCGTAATTCATTCAGTTCACGAACCATAACCCCAGTTGTCTTATCCTCCACATAGGAGAACTTCACTGGATCGAATGCAAAAGACATTTCAGTGATCGCTCCCTTTTTGATACCCTCGAGGATCTCATCCCCTCTAGGTGTCTCGAGGTATTTGCGAGTGACCATAAGCCCCCCAGTGACTTCAGGGATAGCTTCTGTAATATCCTTGGGGAGCCCCTCCTTGCGAACCTCCTCAATGTTAGTGATGACAGCCGTTGGAGGGGCAAAATAATCGTGCTGCCATAGGTGTTTCAGTCGTCTCTGATTTTCCTTCAATGTCTTCTTGAAGGCTCCTATATGGATGCGGTCATTGCCACTATCGATATTGCCGAATACAGCTGCAATACCTTTGACCGATCTCTCATCTAGGATCTCTGGCTGGTTAGGTGTAACTTTGTACTCCATGAATCACCTCACTCTTAGAATTATAAGGTTGAAAGTGGGCTTTTCCCAGTGTCAGGATCTATTTTAGGGCTATTCTATTTGAAAAAATCAACGATCATTCCATCTACAGCCTTTTTGTAAATATCATATATTTTCTTCATGTTTCGATCTAGGAGATCTTGCAGGGTGTACCAGAGCCCTGAATGGTATTGCGATTGAGGGCCACGATTGCCTTGGATCCCATCAACCTTATCCCGAGAGATAACCCAAGGGGCATACACCATCTTCGTGCCAATAACTCCTACATAAGTCAAGTGAAAATCCCCTGCCCCTGCAGCCCTAACCTCCTTAGTGATCGATCTCCCGAGTTGAGCAGTCCTGCGGTAGGGCACTTCCATTTTCCCCTCTGCTATACTAGCCTTCACGAAAAGGGCTTGCTTGGCTGACTTGAAAGGATAGGGCTTGCCTGAGGCTGGAGGGTATGCAGGGATCTCGCTGTGGAGAAAATTAGTAGCCTCGTATGTAGCTTTGATCATATGATCTCGAGCTACATGTTGGAACTTAGTTAGATCTTTGTTATACCTAACTTGAAAGTCAAAGATCTTGCTCATTTCATTTTCCCTTTTCTAGCCTTTTTCTGTCTAGCCCTCTCGAGCTTCAAAGCCTCCCGATGAGCACGATCCTCCCCCTCCCTAGCTCCTGGGATCATTTTCAGCCAGTCAGCATCTTCATCACTAGTGGAGAGCTCCTCCACGATCAATTTGCCATCTACAATTTTTGCTTTCATAGCTCCTCCTATCTCACCGTGGCAGTTATAAGATCATCGACTGTTCCACCACTGATAACAAACTCCCATTCATTCAAACAGCCAAATCCAGTCCTGGCAGTTCCAATAACCCTATTGGCAGGCATTATGGCCTCCATCACCACACCGTTGTACCCAGCGAACCTCTCAGCAATAGAAGCCTCTACAGTCCAGCTCTCAGCTGCATTGGCAACTTCATCTATGCCCAGCATCATTTTATTTGGGCTGTTAGCAATCGCTGAATGTAGGGTAGGATCTACACTGACCCCTCTCCAAACGTGAACTTGGGTTATGCCTGCAGCCTTTAGCTCCTCCTGCGTATATTGGTACATTGCCTTTATGACGTCATCCACTACTTCATCAGAGTTCTGATACCCTAGTACAAGGAACTCATCCCATAGGGTCATATCTGATTTTTCAAAAATGCTAAGGCTTTGTCTGGGTATTTTCCCTCCCCTAGACCTGATGATCAGTTCATCTGCCATCCTCTGTTCTTGCCATGGGGATAGCTTTGTCCCCAAAACCTTTGCTGTTCGAGCTTGGATCTGGAGGGATGCATAGGCATTATCGTTTGAAGTATTTGCCCATTGATGAACAAAATCATTTAGAGCAGTATAACTGACTTTGGTTCTGGAGGAGAGCTCTTGGATGAGCTTATCTTTAGATGCCCCTCGAGCAGAATAGCTTTCAACATCATCTCCTCTTTTTATGAACTCCCTACCTTGCCTGATGATATCACTGGGCACTGTCCTAGGATTTTTTGTAGCCCTATCCATTTTAGGAGGCCATGGGTCAGAGGGATTGATAGGATCTGGGGGCACTGAAGTAGTGCGCATAGAGGATCCTGGCACGACAGGGAGGAGATAGCATCGACATCTCGGATGGGCAGGTGGGCCATCTATCGGCTGATCATCAAAATCCTCCCAGCCTCCATCTAGCCCTCCCACCATTTGCTGATCTCGTGGCCCGCAAATATCGCAAACGAGTTCATCGACTGCAGTCATCCAGCGTCTGCCTTTTATCGATCCTGCATAGGCTTCATTCCTCCATATAAGGAGATTGCCCTCAGCATAGGCTTTTGTAACCTCTGTGGAGGCTATGAGCTCTGCTCTCTCAGGGCTGAATTTTAGGGCTAGCCTATCCTCTAGAGCTTGGAGGGGATCCCCAGACTGGATCCACTGCGATGTCTCACTTTGAACATATTTTACCAGGTCATCAGTTATGCCTTTTATAAGAGTTCCAGCTTGATGTTCAGCATAGCCCATGGCAAACTGGTGGAGTAGATCGAATGATAGCCCTCCAGTGACTACAGCTGGGGATGGCTTATAGAGGAGATCCAGAGCCGATTGAGCCTCAATCTCCCCTTGGAATGCTGCTGCCATCTCCTGAGGGAAAACAACCTCCCAGAGCTTCTCAGTGAAGATGTCTAGATAGGATGCCTCAAAGGGCTGGAACTCTACAAGCTCCCTTTTCTCCTCAGGCTTTTTCTTTGCCATTCTCCCTCTCCTTTAGGGCAGCTTGTACGTCTGGATGTCGCTGGATCTGATCCATGGCTCCCTTTAGCTGGTATTTGAAAAATGACTCGAGATCCCTCTGGAGCATTCGCTCTAGCTTCTCCCTTGTTTCTTTGTCGATGGGGTTGCCTGATTTTTCTCCTGATCGTAGTGCTTTTTCAACCACTTGATTTTCATCTTCTTGCGTTGAGTTTTCATTGGCTTCATCAGGATCTTTGTCACCCTCCTCCTCCACTGGCTTTTCAACAGGCTCTGGCTTTACAGCTTGTTGAGCTCCTCCCTCCCCAGGTGTGTGCTCCAAAGGCACTTCCATAAGGTTGAGCATCCGCAAGAAAACATCTCCAGATCTAACTGCGGCAAGGCCAATCTCTTTTCGATATTCATTGACCGTGATACCACCCATTCTCAAACCGTTGTTAGCTTTTTCCCAGACAATGAGCCTCTCCTCCCGCAGGGCTGGAACCTCACTGAAATCCCAGTGCCCCTCTAAGTTGGAGTCACCAAATTCAGGTATCAGCTGGTTGTCGATGACGTCATTGAAGTTCTGGTAGATGGGCACCAGGGTATCCTCCCACCAAGCCAGTCTAGCCTCCTTATAGTTAGCAAAGGTGGATCGATCTAGCCCCACTTTTGCCCCTACGATAATAGGAGGCACTCGCATTGTAGCACAGATCCTAGCCTCATTCCTCGAGTCAAGAGTTGAGAACCCCATTTCCTCAAAAGTGGATCCTGTCTTTTGATACTCAGCGTCACGATCCAGAACCGCTGGTGCGCTCCAGTTCCTAGCCCCTCCATATCGATCTGCCCACTTGCGCCTGATCTCTTCTGCCTCAGCATCACGGAGCCTCTGAGTGGTTTTGATAATACCTGGGGGAGCTCCTCCCTCTTGGAAAAAGGTTTTGATGTAATCGGTGGAGGTATTATCGATCTCCACGATCCTAGCAGCTACAGCGACTGGAGGCCACGTGTGGAAAAGGTTCAAAGGATCGAATAGCTTGAAATCAAGCACATCTCCCCTATCCAAGAATACAGGGGGCAGCCCAGGAACCGTGTACTGATAGGCTGCGATCATCTGAGTTGAACTCGGGATAGGATTGACCCAATCTGGGCGCAGTGGCCATAGGGCTATAACGTTGCCAGCGTTATCCCTTTGCTTCTCGAATATAGCCCTGCCAGCTAGCTCCTGATAAATGATGATCGATGACCAGAAGTCATACTCACTCATAAAGGGGTTAGGCTTTTTGAGGAGCCTCGCAAGAGGATGGTTCCTATCCCTGATCATCTCCTCCTTAGAGGTATTGTAGGGCTTCAAACGAACCTGACTGGCTGTACTAGCCTTTGCCGAGATACAGGCAAAGATCAGTTCATTCTTGCGCCACGCCTGACGAACCAGGCTCTCAAAATTGACGTCAGCATAGATTGGCCTCCCCTCTTTCCAAGTCTCAACTAGAGTGACCATAGTCTTGAGGCCAGCTATCTGAATTGCAGCTCGTTGGATGAAATTCAGCTTGCTCATACGTATATACCTCCATGTTTCCTATCATAGCTATTGGCATACATTGTCGCATATCTAGTAGGATCCATCCCATGGTCATCTTTTTTGACAGGGATCTCTTTTTTGTTTTTATCGCTCCAAACATACGTCTCAAATTCACCCTCAGTATTTACAGGGCTATAATTTTCAACAAGATCATGATCTGTCTCAACTAGGCTATCCCGCATAAGGAAAAGGGATCTAGCCTTCAATCGATCCTTTACAGCTTGGATCCCTACAGTAACTGCCTTTTCAGCAGGGATGGTTGGCCCAATTCCATTCTCCTCTAGGGTAGCACGATCCTCAGCATCCCAGTCACAAACCCAAGCCTCTATTTGCTCCTCCCCAGTTAGCTTGAGGATCTTTTCAGCATGAACTTTGACTGTCCTGCGGGTCATATAGATCTCCCTATACCTGTACATGTTGTCATCAGGGGAGATAGCCCACCATTGAGCTACAAACGGATTGGTGTACCCAAAATCGACTGCAATGAACCTCCTCCACTCGGGAGGTATTTTGAACCTATCTACTAGATGGATGGCTGGATCGTATTCATCATACACGAGCCCTTCAGCACTGACCCACATCCCCAGTCTGAGCCTTTTATAACGAACCCCAGAGAGGTTATCTAGCTTTGCCAAATAGGCTAGCCCTCGAGCTGTCCAAGTATTTGTCTTGTGATCGAATAGGATGGGGTTATCCTCATGCCTACTCTGCAATAATTTCAAAGTGCCCTGATCTCTCCTGTTCAGGATCCAGTGGGAGCTTGGCCCAGGGTTGCAATCTCCAAATACCTGGTTGTAAGGCATGACGCCATTCCTAGCCCGAGTTGTTAGATCCTCCCAGTCCTCCTGTGTAGCCTCTGTAGCCTCTTGAACATAGATAATATCATAATCCGTGGACATAATCTTAGAGCTCTTGTCCAAACCCCCTACGACAAGGACAGAGCCGTTGCTGAACTCATAATGCTGCTCTTGGGTTCTCCAGCGAACCGTGCCATTAGAGGGCACCACGTGTTTCTCAAAAGTCACCATGCCAGATTGCGTCAGGCTCTCCCTCGTTTTCCTGACCATAAGCCCTCGCATGCCAGGGTATTTTAGCCCGCAGATGTACAGCTTCTCGAGGCAACCCCTAGACTTGCCAGTGCCTGCTGGGCCATCGATGATGAACTCGGGATCGTGCAACCTGAACACCTCCCGAGAAGCCCCAAATGGTTCATAGGGCTTGCTCTCGGGAGGAGCCTCTAGAATATTCGGGAGGATCTTATTGCTGCGGGTTACAACCTCAAAATTGCTCATATTTCATCAGGGTTGACGCCTGCATAGATCTTGACCAGATTGACGTTTGCCACCAAGGGGCTATTCGGGAACACTGGGCCATCAACGTGACTATGGACAAACTTCACTAGCTCTGTCCACTGCTTGACATCCCTGATGGATAGCTTCTCTCCAGTGGCAGTCAGTGTCTCACCATTCACGATAAGATCAAAAACCATGGCGGACATAGATCTGGCATAAGTCATCCGTTTGCCAAACCCCATATGGAACCCAGACTGCCTCCCTCTGCGCTCTAGATTGCTGGCAAACTTTCTGGGGGCATTCTTCTTGTTGCGAAAGGGTCTGGCAGAGGATCCTGTGACAATCTCTCCTCCTCCTACATAATTGGCAATCGCATTTTCGTGGTCAATAGCCTCACTCATGATGCTTTTTCCTTTCCAAGCGAAAAGTCAGCCCCCTCTCGAGGGCTGACTTTATTATACTTCTCGCAGGGGTTTTCTCAGTCCTCAGCAGGAGCTTTTTCAGCCTGGATCTTTTTCAATCCAGCAGCGATTTTGGATCTGACATCCTTAGAAACAGGAACCCCACCGATGATCACGGTCTCAGGCTTTTCTGAGGGGCTAGCCACTGTGCTAGGAGCCTTTTTAGTGGGCTTTTTCGCAGCAGGAGGGGTTTTGGTAGCCTGGGCAGGGGTTTTCGAGCCCTTAGAGGAGCCCGACTGGCTAGGGCTGGATTTTACGGCTGCCTGAGGGGCAACTTTCCCCTTAGAGGCTGGTTTGGAGGGGGCAACGACTTTGGCAGGAGCCTTAGAGGTAGCCTTGGCAGGAACCTTGGTGGCTTTGCCGACTGGGCGATCATTGGCAGGAGCCTTTTTCGCAGGAGCCTCTTTGCCATGGGTTTTCTTGGCAGGAGCCTTGGCCACTTTAGGAGCCTTGGGGGCAACGGTGCGCTCGAGGTTGCGAACCAGCTCGAGGTTCTTTTTGTTCACCGCTGCCTGAGGCACAAACCATTTATTGTTGAAGATGACTGCCCTGAAGTCATCCGTGATAGGGATCCCAAAGCCACGATTGCCACCGCAAGCCTTGTGCCAGAACCGCCCTGCGGGGATCCCAGCCTCCTTTACAATCTCGAGAGCCTGGGCTAGAGGGAGATAGCCCTTTGGGACAACCTCCACGCTGCGGGCAGCTTTGGTAGCCTCAGGATCTACTCCTCCCGAATAACGAGCCTCGCACTCTGGGCCAATTCCCTTTTGGATTGATTCAGGGAGGGTCAACTCCTTGCCACAGATGCGGCAGGTGGGGCTTACACTTTTGGGGGTCACAGCTTTTGCGTTCATTTCAGTTCCTTTCATTGGGACAATATGAGGGTGGGTGATTTTCAGTTCTTTTTGAAAGTATTTGTCTCGAGTAGGGTTTTGATTTTCCAGGCGTCTGGCATAACCTCCTTTTTGTGCAGCCGATTGACCAGATAATTGATGCGCACCTGATCTCGTTCATTTTGGGTAGCTTGGGCTAGATCTCGAGCCCCTATTTGAACATGAGCATCCAGCCAGGAATGAGTGGGAGCCCTCGAGCTATCTAAGTGGGTGAAGACAAACTTGAAGATTTTCATGACTTCACCTGTACTCGGGGATCCTGGGAGGAGGACACAAACCCCTGAATTTGATGACGATCATGCAGAACCAAGCCATGGGAGCTCGTGTGGACATGAACACCGCAAGTCAGGCATTCAAAAAAGTTAGCTCCCAAAAAGGTTCCACACTCCCGATGCTCATCATTCAACTCCCGCATAATCTTGCGCTGGCTAGCCTCGGACACTTTGCTGAATTTTTCTACTATTGTAGCGTGAGACATTTTAGTCAACCTTTCCCTGCGTTATGACAGGCAATCCCTCTATATCGATGCGATACCAAGCCATGGCTCCCAATCTCAATCCGTGCCATTCCTTGCGGGAGATCAGGTCAACCCAAGTGCCTGGTTGAGATAAGTACTGGAGGACAAAATGAAAAGCTCCTGCCACTTTTCGCTTTACAACACGGTGGCTGTCGCTCATTTCCCCCTCCTATAGCTCGAGTTCCTTTTGACGTCAGCTACAACGTCAACGACAAGAGCCTCTGCAGCGTCATCAATCGCCTGACCAGGCTCCGTGAGGGTATTGATCGCAGTTCCCAGGCAGGAGAGGATATTTTGGGCAGTGGGGGTTAGGCTCCTATCCTGCGAGGCTGTCCAGAGCATATTGCGGATGAGACAAACCGTGTGGCGGTCTAGCTCGTTGATTTGTAAAGTTCTGGATCCATCTAGGTGTAAGATCTCTTGGGACATTTTGGGCTCCTATTTTAGGGTTGTACCTCTTGGAGGGCTATCGCCCTCAACATTTATCTTACTACAAGCTGTCAGGAAAGTAAAGCATTTTGGGTAATGAATTTCAACTGAATTTTCGACTTGCCCACCCGAGTTGACGGATCTGGGAGCCCTGGTGGGGGTAGAAAATCTTGGGTGTCTTCTCAAAGCAAGTGATGCACACTCCTTTATAAGGGGAGAAGCAAAACCTCTGGCAATCGGTGCACAACGTCAGGAACCAATCCCAGTGAACAAAACATTGAGCAGCCTCCTGATAATCGGCTATCTGATAATAGGCTCCTCTACAGGCAGGGCATCGGACAGTGGGGATCCTAGGCATGGCAGCCTCCATGGGTAATGTAGGGTTGAATATTTTTGGTGTGTGGCTTTTCCATAGGGCATCTCCTCTCCCCCATCCTCAGCCAGAAATCAGGATACCCCCCTCCCCTATGCATAGATTTCAAGTACACATTACCCTCTACACCCCCCATGGATACAATTTTAGGGCTCGAGATCCTCCTCGAGCTAGGTTTTACAAGGTATAGCCCCCCTTTTGCAGGGTGTAATGTAGGGGGTAATGCATAGGATAAGGAGGAGGAGCCCTCTAGAATAGAGGATCCTACCCACTTCAAGAGAAACATTTTGTCGAAAAGCCATGTGCTATGCATAAAACACCTTGACAGAATGTACCAAAATCTATGCATAGAATTTACATCCGCTGAGAAAATGGGTGTTTTTATGACATTTTCCCCAAAAAACACATGAGAAAATGGGCATCTCGAAAAGGCTGGAGGAGGATCCGCTGACAACGATGTCGAGAAACAGGGTGTTTTTAGCCGTAAAATTGGAAAACGATGCCAAGCTCCCTCTAGCCTCCAGCCTCCAGCCCTTTTTCCAAACTTTTTATAGCAAAATAAGGATATTTTTAGTATATAGAAAGATGAAAAACACACTGGAGGCTGGAGGGCTGGAGGGAAGTTGACATTTTCCCACGATTTTAGCCGTAAAATACACACTTTTCTCTCCATCGTTGTCAAGATGCAAAAAGAGGGCTGGAGGTAATTTGACATCTTCTCCAGCCCTCCCACATAATTAGGCTTCTAGATCCTCTTTGGTGGTTAGATCGTTAGCTCTTTTATAGCTATTTACAATGAGTTTAGCCACCAAAAGTAGATCAACATCAGAATTGAGCTCCCTAGTAGCCCTGGTCAACAGTGCATTATACCCAACAACATCATGATTAGCACGAGCAACCCCCTCTACAACCTCCCTGACCCACAGCCTCGCAATCAGGAGAAGCTCGAATGGCCTCCATAGGGTAACCAGATCCTGATTATAGAGCTTGAGCCACAGGATCTCGAGATCTGTAGAGGGTTCTCTCCACATTATCCTGAATTTTCTGATCGCTGATAGCTTTTTGGTGAAAGGGATGAGGTGTTCTACCACTTTATCATAAGCCAATTCAGAAATTCCATGGGTTTGGAGGATCCCGATGTTTTTCATTACTCTTGCGAGGGCTCGAGCCTCATCTTCACTGGCATTGAGTTCTCCTTTTATGTCTGCGACAATACGATCCATTACCTCTTGCTCACGAGGATCCGTGCGCAGCCTGGACATCAAGCCCTCAAATTCTTGCCCGAGATCTCCTCCTAGATCCTGTAGCCCTTTGAAAATGTCATCCATGTTCATTTTGTGCCTCCTTTAGGGTGTTTTGCCTGGATAGGATCGAAATAGATCCAAAATTCACGAGTTAGGAACCAGCCGTGGAACCCATTATCAAATGCCATCAGGATCCTCTTAGAGGTTATCCTGTTCACCATAGCCCGAGCTGGGCTGATTTTGTGTTTATACCATTTTCCGAGCTCTATTTTAGCCATTTTTGTCCTCTTTCAGGTTGAATTTTATGAATATCTCCTTAGATTGCGCTTCTGCCATTTTCCAGTTATACAGGGCTAGGGAGAAGCCACAGCTGCAAGATTGATGTCGATAGACTAGGCAGTTCTCCCGATGGGAGGAGAAGTTGAGAATGATGGCCTCTGCTGTCTCCATCCAGGTGGCCAAGGCATCAAAGATTTTGTCCACCTCCTCTTCCATCTCTAGCCTCCTGCTGAGAAAACGACAACAGCCGTGGTGATAAGTATGGCCAAGGTTAGCAGGGCTAGGAGGATCGTGCACCCGAGCAAAGATTGTGCCCTGTCTAGAGCCTTGTTTTCCTTTAGCTCCTCTAGGGAGCTCGAGATAGGTTCTCCCCAAGGCTCTGAGCTCAGGGGATGGAGGTAGGGGAGATCCCCCCCAGTGATTTTAGGCTTGAATGCCTCTTCCATTTTCTTGATCTCTTCTGTTTTCATTTTAGATCTCCTTTAGTAGGGGGCAGGGGTTGGGGGAGGGGGCAAAGTGGGTAAAATCGTTGGGCTAGGGAGGCTAGGGGCTCCTAGGGTGGGTGTAGGGAAAGTAGGGGCAGGGTATCCAACCCAGGGAGGAGGATAAGCATCGAAAGGTGCGGGGTAGGGATAAGGGGCTGGATAGGCATCGTAGGGAGCTGGATAAGAGATCTCTAGCTCCTCCTGTACTGGGGGCTTGGGGGGCTTCACCCAGTGCTGCGGATCCTCCAAGATAGGAAACATGAATATAGCCAGCAGGAGCAAAATAGCTCCAATTCTCAACCACTTTTTATAGCCTTTAGGAAACATTGTCAATCTCCTCTTTGGGATCCTCTAGGATCCGCACGAAACATTGATGCGGGAGAGGCAGTGGGTGAGGGGTGTAGTCTAGATCGTAGAATACTACAGGGATGCCCCTTTTAGCTGCCTCCAGCGATAAGGTCACGCAATGGGCGTGGCAGACGTACAAGATCTTGTTCTTTGTGCCCCTGAACCAAAAGGCTATAGGGTAGGGGCACTGTTTTACATTACTCTCCTCAGCCTTTGTCATTCTTCACCTCCTCCCTCATTGTTCATCTCAAGATCCCCAAAGCAAAAATCAATATACCCAATATATTCATCCTCTCTGGTGATTGACAAATTCTCAACCCCATTAGGGATTACAATATCATTCGGGTCTAGCTTGGCCAGTATATCCTGGAGCTCATGTACAAATAGCCAGTGAGCTATCCTGCCCATCCCTGGGGCTTCATCTGCCTTTTCATCTTTGCTACTTCTTTTCTCCATTCTTCACCTCCTCTTTTTGATATCTGGCAAGAACCTCCTTGGCATCGTGGACAAAAGTAGTGTAGAGCCTCTTGAAATCAGCCCTCCCAAAATAGAAGTGGGAGGCTATTTTGAGCAACACCTCTTTATAGGCTATTCTCTCGTGATCAGCCCGAATAAAAGAGGCTTGGAACCTGCGCATATCTTTATAGTCATTACTTTGTACTGTAGTCAATGCTGCGTATTGCTCAGCGATGCGCCTCACCTCTTTTCTGAAAAATTCAGCATTACCCTCTACAATATTGTAGGCAGCAGTGATGCGATTGACCTCTATCTCATTCCTATCTCGAGCCTGCAGCAAAAGCATATGTAGCCTGTCATTCTCTGCCTCTAGGAACTGGATCTTGGTGTGCAAGGCTCCAAATTCTTGGTCTATCTCTCCTGGGGTCATTTTGGGGTCTAGCTTGGACATTTTAGCCATCCTTTCCATTATCCTTTAGCTGAGGAAAAGATATAAAGTGGTCATCTTTTCCCCTGCTTTTATTATACGACTTTTCGAACACAGCTCCTAGCTCTGCCCGCAAATAATCCCGCATAGCCGATACATGGCTCCAAAGGGCTTGCGGGGTGCTCCACCGCCATGGATGTTTCCTGAGAGCAGCGATAGGTTGGAGAGCCTGCATTAGTTCTCCAGCCGTATGCCTCTCTGCAGCCTCCTGCGGGTGGGTTCTCATCCATTCCTCTATGATAGGAGCCACGTTATATTCACTCCTGGCTAGAGCTTGCATCTGGGAGGATCCTAGGGCTTTTAGGCCATGCTCTAGAATATTCTGGTCAACAACTCCTGTCTTCATTATCATCTTACAGAATATCACGAAGTCAGCCAAGCGCATAGGGGAGAGGAGTTGCTCCTTGGATGGAACTCTAAGGGCAGCTACTAGGGTATTCAGCTTTATAAGGAGATCCCCCCAGATAGCTGCGGCATTGCGCTGGATCCTTTTCTTGAAATCATGCTCGGGTATAAAGCTAGTCAACCTCTGGAGATCTAGCACGAGCAGCCGGCTGATCAGTGTCTCATCAGGGAAAGGCATTTGGACAGCGGTGAGAATAACGAAACAATCTGGCCTTATCCTGTAGATCTCGTTATCCTTGTATAACTTTCTGAGCTCTATATTTGCTCCTGTCGATATTAGGTTGAGGCTATCTACCATCCACCTTGCTCCTGATCGCTCTAGGTTGTCGAGAACCACTAGGTGATGTGCAGCGATAGAAGCCCTCCAACTATCAGGTTTGTCACTGACTGCCTGTGTTACCTCCTCTCCTAGCCCCTCTAGGATGCGTAGGATCCTGCGGGCAGCCGTTGTTTTCCCACTTCCTGCCTCTCCTAGGAGGGCTAGGATAGGTTTGGTGGGTAGGATCTCTTTGAAAAAGGTTGCTAGGAGCCAAGCCTTCAGGAGCTCCTTTTGCTTCTCGGGAGAGATAGGAGCCTTATCACTTTCGATGAAATTCAGGTCATCGACCAAGAATTTCCAAGCATTTTTAGGCTCCTCAAAATTAGGCTCTGGGATCTCTGCCCCAGTCTCATTGGTGTAAAATATATACCCGCAGTCACCGTTGTATTCAATCGTTATCTCTTTTCCATCTAATATGTACACCTCCTCTCCTCCTAGGTTGACAAATAGCCGATGCCCATCCCAAACAGATCTCCTCTTGAGCTCTATAATCTTGCCCTCAGCTAGAGACATCCGATTGATACCCTCATAGACCTGCCTGTAAAAAGGATCTGCTATATTCAGGTGATATTCGTGATACATTTTTGTAGCCCAAATTTCACTATTGATTCTAGTCAATAGGTGGCTCTCGTTGTCAAACCAATAGGATCTCCCCTCTATAGGCTGGAGCAGGAACCTCCCTCTGTCTGCTAGATCACTCCAGATCAGCTTGATTATAGATCCTACTTTGATCCAGCTATCTCCTTTCGAGAGCCTGATCTTTTCTACTTGCCTGATTATGGAGGGCTCCGCAAGTTCTGGGATTATTCGGGTTAGGAGCACCATTGTAGCTCCTGGCAACATTTCCCCTAGCCTCGAATAACCAGCGACTGCATCCCCTCGAGCCACCTTTTTGTAGGTGTCCTCCACTGTCTTTATTCGATCCTCAATCTCAGGATCTCCTGCGACTTGGCCAACCCGCATTATTAGATCCTTGGCAAGATCCATGGAGATCCCGATGCTTGCCATATAGCCAGCTAGGAAAAGCCCTAGCTGATGCCTCTTACCCTCCACCCACTGTTCGGCTATAAGTTGGACAATGATCTCTGTCTTTTCTGTCTTCTCCTCCTTTAGGCTATACACCTCCTCTAGGGAGGCTCTGTAGTCTAGGAGCTCCTCTGGATCGATAATTGCCCCCTCCTCAAATCCATTGTAGGGATCGACAAAACAGGATCGATTATGAGATTTTGGGTGGATCCCTAGGGGGATCTTGATACAATTACCAATCGCTTTGCGCTTTTCGCTTGTTTTCCCTAGCTTGTCCTGTTTAGGGTATGCCTCTACATGCCCCACTTTTCCAGGCTGTTCACTTTTAGGGAGCCCTGCCTTTTCTCGGACATATTCGGCTATCATCTTAGCATGAGCAGCTGGCATAGGCTTCTCTAGGAAAAGAAAAATATGATAGCCTTTCCCTCCACTGAACTCCACGACATAGGGGAGATCCTCAATGTACTTTAGGAGCTCGAGAGTTATAGCTCGAGCCCCCTCCATATCGCCTGCAGCATCGATGTCCCACCCAAGCCACTTTACAGAATTTTCCTCATGATCTAGAGGATAGCTGGCCAGGGTCATAGTTCCTTTTAGGTGCTGGGCTAGGAGCTTCTCGTTGAGAGGCTCCATCGCTGGATCGTACCAGACGTTGCCTGTTTCACTCCCTATCTTGCCAACTCCATAATAGGGGTTGCCTCCAAAGATGTCCAAAAGCTGTTTTGCAATACCCATGGCAAACTCCTATTGATAAACAATTTCTGAGTATTTGGTTTTCTGGGTCTGTCCTAGCTTGATCATATCTCCATAGTTATCCCCTACCTTAGCATCAGTCAAGAATGGGATCCCAAAGAGATCTTCAACCTCCATTATCTTGGAGATAGCTCGAGCTGTTTCCTCAACTCCCTCCTCCACCACTTCTATAAGGAGCTCATCGTGGACATAGCTAACGATCCTAGCAAACCCCTCCTCCTTAGAGGAGATCCAGTGATCAGCCCTGATCGCAGCTATCGACAAAACGTCTGCGCAACCTCCTTGGATAAGGGCATTAGCTCCCTTATACATTTCCATAGGGTTCTCTTCACGCCAATATCGCCCTGACCAATATCGCAGGTAGCCTCCCTTTTTGCATTCCTCCTGAACAGCCTTTAGCCAAGGTTTGATCGTTGGAAAGGTTTTCCAATAATCCCCAGTTAGCTTCTGGGCTTGTTCCATCGTCATATTCAATCTGAACCGCAGGGAGCCCATGGTCATTCCATAGATCAAGCCAAACGAGATCGATTTTGCCCACTCCCGATGAACCTCATCCCTTTTGCCCCAGCATTGCTCGGCAACGTCAGCATGGACATCCCTCCCAGAGGCTAGGCTTTTCACCATAAAGGGATCTCCTGAGAGGATCCCGAACATCCTCATCTCCATCTGCTTATAGTCGATTGAGAGGATCTTGTATCCAGGTCTGGCTATAAAGCCTCTCCTGAGATTGAAGATCCCAGTGCGCTCCTCCATCTCTCCCGAGTGCGCTTGGCCAATGAATCTGGTTCTATACTCAGAGGCTATATTTTGCAAATTAGGATCTCCACAACTCAGCCTCCCTGTCCGAGTTCCAGTCAGTTTGAAGCTCGCATGGATAACATTATCCTTTGTATCTACTAGCTTGAGCCACTTCTTGACTGTATTCTGGAGGAGGGCTGTTTCCCTTAGAGTAGCCACTAGCTCCCCTAGGGGGTGATTGGCTTTTTCTGTCAGGATGAAAGTGCTGGTGAGGAACTTATTGTACTTGCCTGCCTCTGGGTGACGGCTGATATCTACTCCAGCTACAATGAAGGGGTTGATGGGTCTTGGGAACCCGAGATTTTCATAGAGGGCTGCCGATAGCTGCTGATGAGATCTCCAGTTGAAGTTATAGCCGACAGCATCGAATAATTGTTGCTCTTGGATCTTTTTGACTTTTTCGAGCTCGACAACAACCTCCTCCATAACCTTGGTATTGATTTTCCAGCCACCCCTCTCTGTCTTCCATACAACCCTGAAAAATGTCATCTCCTTTGCAAACATACTTACAAGCTGCTCCTCCTCTAGCTTTGCCCAGAGAGTGGTGAACAGCTGATAAGTCACTACGCAGTCATTCACGCAGTAGGGAGCCACAATCTCCAGTGGCCAATCCCATATCTTTTTCCTAGGAGGAGCTTGCGCTACATGTTGCCTTTTCGAGTTTGACCCCAGGAAAACCTTTTCAGCTTCTGCGAGGCTTTTCTTATATCGGCTATCAATAAGATGAACCATTATCATCGTATCAGCCAGTTGCCATTTCACCTTTCCTAGATCGATCCCTAGGAAATGCAGGTCAAATTTTAGGTTATGCCCGATGACCCATGTATCCTCTCCCCAGGCTCTAGCATATCGCCTGATGCGGATCATGTCATTATTTGTCTTGATAGGAATGTAGCCTGTAACCCCTCTAGAGGGGCAGTGAACTCCTAGCCCGATGGGTTTGTTGACCCACCAGAATAATCCGTTTGTTTCAAAGTCAATAACGACAGGAGCTCCATCGCACTTGGCTAGCTCCTCAGCCTCTATTAGAGGCAGCTTGGCTATCAATTGTTTCTTGGCCATGGAGGAGCTCCTTTTTGGGTTCGTGCATATTCATCCAATGAACCTCATAGAGCCTCCAGAACTGGCCACAATCCTTACAGATTATGCCATCTAGGTGGAGCTCCATATTGGTTGACTGACATTGAGGACATCTAAGGTATATCATACTTCACCTCTTAGTAGATCCTCCTGAGTTACATAGGGGAGGTTCCATTCATCTCGAGCTATCTCTGAGATAGCTTTGCCTCTCCAGCGACAAGCACGATCAATAGAAGCATGGAACCCGCAATCCTTTCCACGCTCCCAGTTAGATCGTAGGAACTCAGCTATGCTATCCCCCATCTTCTCTCGGATCTGAGCTCGCACCTGGAAAAGGACAGCTTGCCATTCTCCAGGCTGGGCTTGGCAGCAAAGCCTTTGGCTGAAAATATTGATAAGGGATCGTAGGGAGAAGCTGACATAGATCCCTGTTAGGATATTATGCGGGAGGAGCCCCTTTGTATCTTCAGTCATTGGCATATTATGGGAGAGGTTGTCATAGGTGACGATAGAAGCATTCACCGCATGATAATAATCTTGGAGGTTCTCCTCCCCTTGGATCCCTCTCCCGACCAAAACGTGATATCTGTTCAGCTGTCCAGCCGTGCGTAGGGAGAGTTGTACAAACGAGGTTCCAACTCTATAACGGACAATTTGATGAGTGAAGGATCTGGATACCCCACTGATCACGAACTGGACATGAACCATTTCTAGAGGAGTAGCCAGTCTAGTCAGCTTCATATCCTTTATAAGGCTAGCCTCTTGCTCGGGATCCCCTAGGGAGGCAACTAGCCTCTGGGTATATACCGCTGCAGCACTGCTGATTATTGTCTCAGGTTTTCCATCGATTGCGCTGGTGGAGAAGCCAGCCAAGGTTACAACGCAGGTAGGTGGCCTCCAGTAGTGGATCTCATACTCTCCCCCTTTTGGGCGAGGGTAGGTGAATTTTTTCAGGAGGGTTGCACTCGGGTGGATCTGTATCATACCAGTATTGTCAGTCATTTCCTAGCCCTTTCCCTTTCCAGTTCTCTTCATTGATCATCATCATTCCCATGGCTGCAAAGTTGATGCAATCTATCATTGCATTCCTGACGCTGGGAGGGTTCTGGGCTCCATTCGCTGGGTGCCGAATAACGAGCATGATCAACTTTCCAGCAATGCCCACGATCTCTGCAGCAATCCCTAGGAGCCCCATTAGCTCAAAAGCAGATCCATAGCTTTTGTTGCGCTCCAAAAAGATCTGTTCAGCTTCATCGATATTGAGCTCATAGAGCTCCTTGTAATTTTTGGCCATTTTAGCCTCCTTTTATAGGGGTAGATATTCGATATATGACTCAACGTGATGGACATAGGGGAGGTTCAGCTTTTGGTTATACGGCTGGATCCTTGCGAATGTCCTGATCTTGCTACTCGAGGCTCTAGCTAGCAACGAGGGGTTATCCTCCCAAAGGATGACATCATTCTCCTTTCCAAGCTCACTAGCCAATAAGATCCTCCCATCATCCATTATATGAAGTTCATCGATAGGGAGGTTGTACCTGCGGAACCAGAATAAGGTATCTTTGAAGATCCTTTTGTAGATATGGGCAGGTCTGGCGGTCACGGCTATAATGTAGTAGCCATTTCTCTGTTTGAGGTTGTCTAGAGCCACTAGGGCATCGACATAGGGCTCCAGATCCCTATAGCCCCCTGCCTCCTCATATCGCTCCTTTAGTTTGTAATATTCTGGATACTCAAGCTCTAGAGATTCATCTAGGAGGATCGATGTCATATCTTTGGTGGGGGCTATCCCTTGCCCAGAGAGCCACTTGAGAAAAGAGGTTCTATAATCGGCTATAGTTCCATCTACATCAGTGATCAAGATCTGCCTCCCTCTTAGAGGCTCTCTGAACTCCATCTTCAGCCTGAAGTCTAGGATGTCTCCTTTTTCGTGGATAGCCTCTAGGAGATCCTCCTCTGTATAGCCCCAAGCCTGAGCTATAGAGATAGCATACTTTGTAACGTCTGCCACCTCCTCTAAGACATTGAGGGGTATAACCTTTTTGCCATCCTCATTGCGATGCCTTTTCCACTTTATAGCCTTCAGCATCTCAGCTACCTGAGAGGTTATCCCTAGGAGGTATTGCTGAGTCCAGTAATGAGGATCCTCGTGCCCCTCTATGCCAAAGATCTTTTGGTTGTACTCCCTTTGCTGTTTCCAAATTCTAGATAGCATCGATGAGATCCTCCATGGTGTAGTATGCCTCGTGTGCTAGCCTTTTCCTATTCAACTCTGCATTCCTGCCAGAGAAGTGAAGGTTGTCAGGGATCCCCTCGAGGTTTGCTGGGGCTAGCTGGGGGTGAATATCCCTGATAGTTATTACCTGATAGGGGGATCCTGCAACATCCTCTAGGTGGCAATATTCGGTATAGATCCTCCCGAATAAATGGGATCTCCTGACCCACTTCTCCTCCCAGGTTCCATTATAGACAATTAGGTTCTGGGCTGTAGGGCTCCCTTGTTGGATCGTGACTGGGCGTGGAACCGTGAACAAGTCTGCCATTAGGGCTCCTAGAGGGAAAGTGCAAACGACAAGATCATTCACCTTACACAGCTCAAAAACCTCTTCAGTGCTCAGGGGTTCACGATCCACATAATCAAATGCTGCTGTATCTTGAAATACCTGAACAGTCCTCCAAGGAGAATAACCTAGCTCCATATCATATTTTCCAAAGGAGGAGCTAACTTGACCCTGAATGCTATCCCCCCATTGTTTCTGGAGGTAGATCTGATTGGTTCCAATATACGAGTAGGTGATAACCTCCTGAGGAACTTTCCTAGCATACTGGGGAGGGATCCAGTGAAAATAAAAGGCTCCTGCAGGGCTCCTCAGGGATCCTGTACTGATGACCACTGGCTTGTAACCTTTGTCGTTACAAGCCATGACAGAAAACATTCCACTTGGCCCAAGTCCTAGGATGGCAATCTTTTTCATTCCTCCTCCTCCTCTCCTAGGATCTCGTTGAGGATCTCGAGGGCTCTGCCATAGGAGGCTCCAAACCCGAGATCTCCTCTGACTTCAGCCTTTTGTCCGACTAGGAAAAGATTTTCAGTTTGGGGGTTAGGCTCCACCCAGGGCTGGGCTATAGGGCTGACTACAGAGTATTTGCCAAAATACTTATCACCGTCAGGGTAGTCATAGGCTGGAGGGTATTCAAAGTATAGCCTCCCTTTGAAGTATGTAGCCCTCCACCATTCATGAGTATGGCCATTCCCTCTCACTCCATTTAGGATCCTGAAGTGAGGGTTGGATCGCAAGGCTTTGGGCAGGAGGTTCCTCAGGTCATTGATATCCTCCTCCCCTAGCATTTCTCTAGGATAGACTAGGATGGGCATATTCACGATCCAACCTCTCCAAGCCCCATTCTTCTTTGCTTCATCTGTAGGAAAGGTTTGGAACACCAGATCGTGAACTAGGGCTATATCCCGAATATCCCCTGCATCCAATCGCATCGTCATAGAAACAGATTGGTTGCCCAGGATCTTTTCAAAGTTGTCCAGATCATAGAACAGATCTTGCTTTACAGCCTCGAGCTCCTCTTGGGCTAGGGTATTGAACATAGGCTTGGGGATCTTCACCCCTCGCCATTTTCTTTCAACATAAGCCAGTATATCTCCTCCTAGGAGATGCTGGGGTATAGAGAAGCCCTCCATAGGCTCTGTAATTCTCGAGTCAGGGAGCCAAGGAATGAATAGGTGCTCCAACATCTCATCAGTAATTTTATGAGAGTAGATCTCTATGTCATTCGATGGAACCCCTACATCTCTCAGTGCCTGCAATACTAGAGCTCCATCCCAGCCACATCCTAGGATGCCAAACATAGCCCTTTTGCTCATTTCTCCTCCTGTCTCATTATGAGATCCTTTTGATATGTTTCCCAGATGTAATAACGAACCATTCCTATGGCATCCTTTGAATGCTGGGATCCTCTAGGGTATGTCCAGCCTCTTTTCGCTGATACATACTTCCAATTGCCAGGAGAGATTATATAGAGCCTCCCCTTTACATCATTGCTCATCTGTAGGATAGATTGAATGACATTATTGAAAAACAGAGCTTGTTTAGGATCCCCCATAACTGCAGGGCTCCTCTCAATAAGGATCTTTTCGCAGGTGGCTCCTAGGAGCCCGACAAACTGGCCAATCTCATTTACAGAGAATGCCTCTCGGACATCCATGGACACCACTTCAGCCCTATCCCAATAGAGCTTTATTTCAACAAAAGCTAGCCCTGTAGTAGCTCCTGGATCTATTGCCATTACATTTAGATCATTTCCAGTCTCACCCATAATAACCTCCTTGGGGGAGGGGCAAGCCCTCCCCCCTTAGATCCTAGCAGGAGCCAGCTAGAATGGACGTTTGAATTTTTTGGGAGCAGCATCCTTGGGCAGGGTGGCTTTTCGTTTTACAGGAGGAGCTTTCACATGAGGTTCATCATCTTCATCCTCCTCCTCTTCATCATCCTCCTCCTCCTCTTCTTCATCTTCTTCATCCTCATCCTCGTCAGGGGGAGGAGCCTTGCGGGAGGATTTTGCAGGAGCTTTGGCTGCAGCCTTTTTCTTGGGCTGGATCTCCTCCTCCTCTTCATCCTCATCCTCATCCTCTTCTTCAATCTCCTCTTCATCCTCCTCTTCATCCTCCTCCTCCTCTACAGCTTGTCGCTTGACGAGCTTTGCAGGAGCCTTAGAGGATTTTGAAGTGGTGCCAGTGGAGCCAGCGAGGGGCAGGAACTTCTCCACCTTGCTGCGCATCTCTCCATCCCATTCTTGCTGGAAAACCTTTACACGGATGATCATGCCGTTGAACTTGTCCCCAGTGACTCTCCCCTTTTCAGGGGCATCGACTGCATTGAGGAACTCATCCATTTTCCAGCGTGCTGCAGGAGAGCACGAGACATTCCCGAGTAGGGAGGTGCCTTTGAATGGGCCATCGGTGATGACAAACCGATATTGCCAGTAGGCATACCCACTTGGCCCCATCCCCTCCTCAAAGTTCTCGATGCGAGCCTTGTAGATCCCATCGGGGATCGATCCCCCAGTGCGGGTTAGATCAACTTGAGTATAACTTTGCCTGGCCATTTTACCTCCAATATTTTGCTAGTTTAGCATAGGTAGGATTTTCAACGACTGGTGGCAGTTTGCCACTTCTATCTTTGGTCACGTATTCAGCAGCATCAAAGGACATCATCCTAGGGCTCCCCTCCCCCTCAGCTTTGTAGAGATAGCCGACAACATCCATCATTCGACACAGGTTCCTACTCGTTTGTTTCCCTATAAGCTGGGGCTGAATAAGATCTGTGTCAAATACCTTAGAAGTTGTCTGGGCGATCATCACTACATTCATGGGCAGCCGTTTGTAGTTCCTGACCATTGTATCAAAGTCATATAGCATTTTTCCATAATCGCTTTGCCCTGGCAGGCTGTCGTAGGATCTGCGTATATTCGGGAACTCCTCTATGATCGCTGCCATCCCTAGCTGCTGAGCTTCATTCAGTGAGTCCAATACAACGGTTTTGTACTTATGTTCACCTCCTAAAAGGAACTGATAGACTGCATCGATTTCATCCCAGCGAGTTATACTCACCCTGTCCACTTTCCTGCGGATCGATGCCATTCCATCATCAATATCTAGGAAAAGGGCATCTGGCCAGCTTGAGGCAAAAACCGTTTTGCCTACACCACTTTCACCATACACCAAAAATCTTTTCCTAGTATCAGAGAGCCCCCCAACAAACTTCTCGAGGATGAGCTGGGGCTCCTCTCCCTCCTCTGTAGCTGTAGAGGCATTCATATCCTCCTCAGCCCATTCTTCATCTTCAGTGGGTTCTATAGCCTTTTTCTTTGCCATTACTCCTCCAGGTATATTCTCTTGCCAGGTTTTCTGGGCATTTTGTTCAGGATGCTCTCATTGGAACCGCTGTCATTGATCGACAGACACCCATTGTAGAATGAACAATCCCAAGAGCAATCTTTTGTTGGGTTCCGATATATTGCACCTCCATTCTTTAGGAACTCTCCTATTTCAACCCCTTGGGTAATAATCTCCTTGTAGATAGCCTCGAGCCCCTCAGGGTTGCGGTATTGCGGGATCCTTAGCACTGGCTCCTTTACAGCTATGCCACCATCTCCTATTCGGATGATGTTATAGAAAACCCCTGCAGGTTCATATCCTAGGAGATAGGAGGCTAGCATATAGATGGAGATCTGCTGGTCAAGATCCAGAGCCTTTGTTTCTACTCGTTTGAGGAACTTATGCTCAAGCAGCCAAGTCATTCCTTTGATCGTCACGATCCCATCTATGTAGCCCTTTAGCACAAGCCCATGGCCAATGTCAATATTGAACTCCTTTTCGATAGCCTCCACATTTTCAAAGTTGTCGTTATTCTTGGCAAAGTCAAAATATCGCTCGAGGGATCCCTTTAGGAGCTCATAATCAGCCATCAGATCCCCTAGGTTCTCTAGGGTGCTCTCTGCCTCATAATACTTCCATGCTACATCTAGAGCCCCAGCGGTATCTGTTCTCTCCCCTTTAGTGTAATAATAGGCTAGAGCCTTATGCCCTGCGGATCCTCTAAGGAGCCCAGCAGAGGGGAGAGGGGCATAGTTCTCTACATAGTTCAGGTAGAATTGGTACCTGCAGCGTCTGTAGCTGGCCATCATCGTGTGAGAGATATTTATGGTAGGGATATTTTTGCCCATTGATAGGCTCCTCCTCTTTCATCCTCCCTGACAAAGATCCCTAGGGTGCAGTGATCGAATTTTCTCCCGATGAACTGTCCCATCAGGAGGCAAGTATTGACTTTTCCTACTGCGATGATCGCATCCCTACTAGGGTCAAAATCAGCCATCACTGTGGCTACAATGGCAGAGAGATCCGTCACCTTTTCCTCATACCCAGTCGTGACAAACTTGATGCTCTCTGCCTCTCCCTTTAGCACTGAGAAGTCATGGCTGGGCTGGGCGATATAGATTGTCCTGAACTTTTTATCTGCCATTCTGTCCTCCAATGGTTTTCAATAATCCAGTAGTCAACTGTACATTTTGATCCTTTCTGTACTGGAGCACCTGGTTGATAACGTGATCGATTGTATCCCCTCCTTTAGGGGAGGTAGATAGCAGGTGAATTATATGGGGGCTATCTTTAGTTCCAATACGTCTTACACGATGGAGGGATTGAAAATAATCATCTCCATTGTAGGATCTCTCGAGATAGATAGCCGTGCGAGCTTTGGTCAAAGTCAAGCCAAACTTTCCTACTCCTGGGTGAGCAATGATCACATCTATTTGTCCATTTTGGAACTCCTCTACAATCGATTGTCTGACTTCTTGGTTCGTGTCTCCTGTTAGGATAGCTACAGAGTGCCCAGCCTCATCTACTAGGGAGGCTAGCCTTTTAGCTGTAGCTACAAAGTTCACCCAGATGATAGCTGGGAGCTCTTCATACTCTAGCATCTCCACAGCAGCTTTCCACTTAGATGAGACATGCTCAGCTTTGTTCAGGATCCCTGGATTGGATGCCATCTGTACCAGGCGTAGGATCTGAGTTAGGATATTACCTGCAGCCACTGTATCCCCCTCGGGTAGATTGGCTAGGAGATCCTGCTCCATAGATCGATAGATTTTGTAATCACTTTCCCCCATAGGGATTTCAATATTTTCAAAGATGAACTCAGGGAGGTTCAGAACCTGATCTTGAGTTCTGCAATAATAAATATCGGCTAGATCCCTCTTTATACGATCAGCAGCATCAGGGAGGTTCGCAGCAATCTCGTTTGCCCATCCGTTGAAGATCACGTTGCAATACTCCTTAGCAAATCTCCAGTAAGATCGAAAACGTCTGGGGGATAGGAGATGGAGCTCTGCCCACATATCGTCAAAGAACCTCGTTGTAGGGGCTCCCGAGAGCTCCCAGACTATAGGGATCTTAGAGGAGAACTCTGTAAGTGTCTCAGTTCTCTTGGCTTTTCTATTCTTGATCATGACGCTCTCGTCAATGATAAGGATGTCCCAGTCGATAGCTTTGAAGCTCCCTACCTGACGAACCAGTGTGTCATAGTTTGTAACAACCCAGTTGCTCTCGGGATCCTCCCACTTAGTAGGGGAGCCGTGCCATACTGCAGCCGTTTTCTTTGACCACATCTGGATCTCTTTTCTCCAGTTATACAAAAGGGATAACGGTGCCACGACCAACACCGCCATCCCCTTTGCCTCAGGCAAATTCTCCGCAGCCTTTATGGAGCAGACCGTCTTGCCCAACCCTGGGGCTAGAGCCAATAAGGCTTTGTCTCGGGTTCGCAAGAATTGAATTGCCTCCTTTTGGAACTGGAAAAGAACCTCGTCATTCTCAAGCTCCTCTGGCATCTTCTGGATCTCGAGGAGTTGAGCCACTGCATCCAAAACCTCCTGCGTGATCTCGAGATCTGGAAAGGTAGCTTGGAGCTTATAGTAGCTATCTAGGGAAAAAGTATTGACCCAAGTCCAGCTCTCCCTTTGTCCTCGTTTGAACCCCCATTCCTTGCAGACATTGGTGGGGTAGATCTTTGGGACAAATTCTAGCCTTTTATCCTGATCAAACTGAACAACTCCCGATGACTTCTTTTGAACCGATGCCACCTCTGCTTTTTCAGTTCTCTCTGCGGATCTTTTCTCATAGCTCTCGAGCCAACCCAAAACCTCTGTCTTGACCCGAGTAGCCTGATAGTCATGATCGATATGCAGGATCTGCTTTTGGTACTTGGGGAGGATCTTTTGGAGGGCAGCTAGCTGTTTATGACTAGGGTATCTGCCCTCGATGATCTGCTCAGCTATAGAGGTACAGAAGTTGGCATCGGTGGAATTGAACCCAACGCCATTCTTTTCCACCGTGCCCTGAATAACTTGCTCCTCATCAGTCTGAAAATCATACAGCCCTAGGAGGCTAGTTATAGATCTTAGTGCAGATAGGTTTTCCATGGATTTTCCCTTTCATTTTAGAAAATGGCTCGAGTGCGAGCATTTTTGCCCGCACTTAGAGTATAAACCATTTCATGTAAAAAGAAAAGCCCCTTTGCACGGCTATTTTTTTAGAGGATCTATAGCCCGAGCCCCTGCATACCCAGAAACAACTTTGATCACATCGTGAACTACATTAGCTCCTCTAGCCCCAATAATGCCAGTCAGGACAAACCCGACATAAGGCACAGAGAGGGTAATGCCCACTGCTTCAAAGACATCGATCTGTCCGAGCACTGAGATTATTAGAGAAGCTAACAACGACCAAAGCATGTCCAGGTTCCATCCCTTTTCCTTATCGTAAATTGGCTTGATGCCAGTCACGATTGCTTCAGCCAGGGTGGCCATTACTAGAATTTGCTGCCATTGAAAATCCATTTTATCCTCCTATTTTGTAGCCTAATGTAGCTGCCCATTCTTCTAGGGCTAGCAGTCGAATAACAACCCCCTCTAGGGAGGTAGGGATAGGGAGATCCACCCAGCCCATTTCCTGCCGATAGATGGCACGATCCTCTACAGTCACATCCAGATCGACGTCACCAGCCACGATCCCAGCTACAGTTCCTTTTGCGCTCCACTGCCACAGCTTTGCTATTGTCCATGGCTTGGGCACTAAGGGCTGGAGGAGCTCACTTGAGACAACAGTTCTCTCGAGGGAGGCTATAACGGTTTTGATGTCTGTCCGTTTGTCGTAGGGATAGGAGGCTGCCCATAGGTGACGGTTTTCATTCACCACCCATTGCTGAGTCAAACCTCCATTAGGCTCCCAGAACCATTTGCCAGTGTAGATCCCCATTGGAACTTTATGCGGGATTGTCTGATCTGCATAGAGGCAGAAGTTGTGAGCCATGTCAAAGATCCTACTAGTGGGCAGGATCCCTCCAGTGCTCTCGACATCGCAGAAGTGATTACCCTCTCCATAGTCTAGAGCTAGTTGGGTGTTCATGACCAGCAATTGTTGCCTGTAATCGTATGCTGGCATGAAGTAGTGATAGGCATACCTCTTTAGTTTGCCACGAAACAAACTCCAGTAGTATTGAAAAAGAGGATCCTTAGTGAGGCCATACGAGGCTCTACACAGAACCCCTTCATAGCCCTGAGCAGCTACTTTAGCTGCATCGGCTGGTGAGCCATCCCATTTTGAGATATCAATCAATTTCATTCTCTGCATTTTATCCTCCTCTATAGATTATGGACTAGGTGGGTGACTGATTATGAGATCCCAAATAGCAGTGCCTAGGATCCCAATTACAAAAATGACAATCGCCCAGGCTAGCTTCTTTACATCCTCCATCATCTTCTTTAGGATAATGATGTCAGTCAAGATGCCAGGGGTTCCATTGAACCCATAGATAGCCCTTTTCAGCTCTTTTATTTCATTGGTTCTATTCTCCCCTTGTTTCTCCAGATCCTCTATGCCTGATAGAAGCTGGCCATTGGTAATTGGTTTTTGAATAGGGGTCATGATTGTAAGTTCCTTAGTAAGTTATTCTTGGCTAGAATATAGACAAGATTGTCAGGGATCCCACATCTGATAGTTAGCTCCTTTCGAGCATCACTGTAGTCTGTATCTGATATAAGGAATGTGAGCCCTGTTTCAGATATTTCACTTTGGAGGATATTCTGGATCCTCAATCTTTTCCCTGCACGGACATAAGATGCAGGGAGCTCGAGCCCATCCTTGGTGCGGATCCAGTCACGGATCTTGATGGAGCTCGAGATGTAATAGCTAGGCTCCTTATGAGTAGCCAGGAACCTCTTGGCAATATTAGTTGCATTAGCTGAGCTTGATGTTTGCGCTCTAATGACATAGGCTCTCCTGCCATACTTAGTTATAGAATCATCATTCTTCAGGTTGGCATCGGTGAGGGGGGAGATAATTCTTTTTATCCCTACTTCATCATTATACTCTGCTACAATCCAGTTATAGATATCATCTCCATCTAGCCCTAGGGAGAATGGCAGTACAACGTTAGGATCCTGAGCATCGATGACATAATCCCAATCAGTTAGGCTAGGATATGACTCAATAGCTAGGACAGGTTTGCCGTCAGGGGATGGGGACATTACAGAGGGGAGGAGGAATGGGGCTATAGAATTGAACGAGCTATCGCCATACCCAGCTGCCTCAGTTAGGATCCACGACAGAGGCTTGAAGCCATCAGAAATAAAGGGCAGGATGGCATTTCCTATTTGCGGGAGATATGCCCAGGTGCCATTCAGATCCGTGCAAAAGGTTATTAGATCTTTACATATCTCGAATATGTTCAGATCCCCTGTCTCTGTATATACCACCACCCCAGTGAATTTTCCAAAAACAGTTCCATCCCCTGGAGGGGTGAAGGAGCTATTGGCTAGGATCCTTAGCAGTACACGATTGCTAGCAGTTCCCAGGGTTATATCTTGAGCAGAGGATCCTGAAGTGGTGCTACTGTATAGGGTTACACTATTATGAGCATCGAAACATTGGATCGTAAAATCTCCAGCTCCCTCTTGGAGCTCTGCAGTGAATTTTATTCTTTTTATAAGCTGACCCGATGGAGGCTGATAAGTGAATCTGCCCTCCTGATTTACAGTCAGAGGGGCTCCTTTTGGGATAACCATCAACCTATTTTGCCTATCATGAGTAAAGAGATGAGAGCTAGCATGAACAGTGTATTCCCAAGGATCCTCTCCCATCCTTGTATCCCCCCATGGCTTGTCCAGTGCCCATTTCCCTAGGAGAGTAGCCCAGAACCCTGCAGCTGTAACTCGAATGCCTGGCTTTTTCCTGCTATTCTCAATGATAGAAGCTACAATAGATCCCTCCCATACAGCCTCCACCCCTGAGAAAATAATAACCTTATCCCCAGTGTACAAATGAGACTTTCCAGCAGGATCTGCCCTGACAAAGAATGAGCAGGATCTATAGAGCCCTCCTGGGTACATCGTGGAGAATGCTATATCGCTGATAGCCCTTTCCTCAATGAAAGGGTTAGTAGCCCCTGCCTTATTGAAAATCTGAGCAGTCAGTTTATTCTCTATCATACTAGAGCCCACCTTGGCTTGTACCAGATCATTATAGGTGAAATTGTAAGGATTGATTCTAGTTCCAATGCAGAGGCTTCTCCATTCTCGTAGGGAACTATTATCAGGTTGTTATAAAATCCAGGATGGAGCTCGAGCCTATCACCAATGGTGAATAATCGATCCCTGAAGTAATATCTAACTGTGCTGGAGATGGTTTTCGAGAGGAGAGAAACACACTTGTTGCCCTCCACTAGGATAGAGCCAAAACGAGTTATGTAGTACACTGCCGAGTTCCTCAGGATCCTCAGGAGGGGTCTGGGCAAGAGGATAATTTGATCTAGCCCTACATTCGCTGCAGATCCACTACTCCTCTTCATTGCGATGGCAAACCTGAACTCAAGATCATTGGGAGCCAAGACATCCAAGAGGGAGTTATCAATATTTAGGAACTTGACTGGACCAACAAAGTTCTCTTTATAGGTTGTCGTTACAATGGCACTTCTGTATTGCCCTACAATAACCCTATCCTCTCCATTAGTAGGATCTGCAATCACGATGGCAGGGGCTAGGAGGAGGTTGGATCCAGCATCAGTCATCCGAATGGCCATATAAAATTCTGTTTCTGAAAGGGCTAGAGAAGTTGGCTTTTGGATCAACCATCCTCTAGGAGCCGTTGTCTGGGCAATGACTTCAGTGGTTCCTACTGAGACATCCATCCTGAAGGCTCCAATTGCATTGCCATCAGCGACAGAGCCGACATCTACAATAAAGCCATCCCATTTAGTCAGAAATTGCTCAGACTTGATAGAGGAGATCCTGAGCTCATTATAGGTTAGTGTCTTTGTCGTTTGATCTATATGGATAGCTAGATCCGCTGGGACATTCCCTTCAACCCCTTCAACCCAAAAGTGTCCATTCCCCCCTGAGTCCCAAAATGCAATCTTATCAATCATATGTCCTAGATCGAAAATTGCTTTGGAGGCATTGTAATAGGCTAGCACTTCTCCTGCAATCATTGGCTTATCGAATAAGGCCATCCCGAGCCAACCCCAGTCACTTTGCCCGAGATATGCCATTGATTCCATTGAGGCTCCTAGGGAGAAGCTCTGGCTGGTTTTGAAAACCCCATTCAGGTATAGCTTTATGTTACCAGAGAAGCTGGCATACTCCTGAACAAAAGCCACTTGCATAATATCCCCCTCGAGAGGGGATCCCATGCTGAATGATGCAATCGTGGAGCTATCTGTCTTGAAGTTCACCGTGTTATTTGTATAGTCAAAATAGCCCTCGCAGGTATTTGCTACCCCAGCTAGCCTCGTTTTGAAAAAATAAGTATGGACAGGCTTGGGGGTATAGTATGAGGGAGGGATGTGCCTCCAAGTAAAGATCATGGTGAATAAGTTAGTATTTGTTGAGTGTTTTCTATAGCCGTTATAATCTTTTCCAGCTATAAGCCCTGGCTCTGAAGGGTTGGCTGACTGAGAAGTTTGAGGCACACCAGTTCCTGCAATTACATTCATAGTCCTTTTATGAACTAGTGCATTGTATGTTTTGATGCCACCGATAATATATTCAGTGGCCATTACTCCTCCAATGGTCACTGGGGAGTAATAATCTGTCATCTGTATCTTCACCGCCCAAGTTCCAACTGTCACATTGACAGCTGTGTAATCGATCTTATACCAGCCATCATCAGAGATCTTAGTTACAACTGCACCTCCACCGAATGCCCCTACAGATACTGATATAGGAGGTACAACAGATGGAGCCTCTGTCTTCTTACAGAAAACAGTTACCAAGAAGTTGGGTATTGTGGCTCCTGTAACAGTTACATTAGTTGTCATGTATTCGTTTTGAACTGCAGAGGAGTTCCTACCTATGCGCATAGCCTTAGTGCCAAACAGAACCTCCTCTTTGTCATACACGATCTCCATAGATAGCCCTGCACTGGGTGTCCAGTTTGTCTCATCAAACTCGAATACAGGATTGGTGATATAATTCTTTACTGCATTCCTGATACAAAATAGAGCCTCTGGCACCCCATTCTTCTCTATAGGGCTATACTGCATTGCAGAGTTTGCTAGTAGGATCTGCTGGAAAAGATTTTCAGCATAAGGCTTTACATTCAAACTTATCCTGACCAGCTGATCATTTAGGAGAACCCCCATCGGATGGGATCCCAAGGAGGTAACTGTACCAAAGACAATCTCAAAATATTTATAAGCTCCAAATGTGCCAAAGATAGGGGCTGGAAAGGCATCTGTTTCCCTATAGAGGAGATATGTCTTTTCCTCAGCTGTTTTCCTCATCAGGATATTCTGGATACTATTTATGATCTTATTGATAGCTCCAAACCCGACACCATGGATTGTTAGCTCTATAACGATATTTTTGTTATCAGATATCAGATCCAGATAGTCAGATCCAGCATACCTCCCTGACTGATTGGAGTCAGCTAGGGAAACATCAAACTTAGGTTCAGGCATGGAGAATGAGCTCTCCAAATATAGAGGAGCCTGATTCAAATTTATTCTTTGATCCCCATGTTCAAGTATTAGCTCTATCATTAGGCAACTCCTATTTGGATCTCTCGAGTTAGCATCCCTAACTTCTCAATCAGGCTGTCAGCTATCTCTCTGCTATCCTTGCCATCCCCTCCTTGGATAACGATAGCCCCTGATTGAATGATAACTGTAGCACTGCGGGAGGAGCTATCTATTGATTGTCCTCCTCGAGCCCCCATCCCAAAGAACTCATTGTTGGCCAACCCTCCTAGCCTAAAAGATAACTGGGGCAGCTCCTTTCCAACGAGCTCCTTTATAGCCTTATCAGCACCGATGAAGGTCATTTCAAAGGGGCTAGGAGAAGCCCTCTCAGCCCACTTGGGGATCTTGATTCTGCCCAGCCAATCTGCTAGGGATTGAAGCTTGTCAGTGACCCACTGGATCGCATCACGAACCCCATTGAATGCGGTTTTCAAAGGGTTGATGCCAGAGTTCCTTAGTGTAGTCATGATAGGTTCCAGAGCCTCGAATATAGGCTTCAGTTTATCCTTTACAAAGTTCCAAATAGAAGTCAGGGCAGGGAGGAGGACATTGTTCCAAGCTCCAGTTAGGAGGGTTATTGCTAGGGTTCCACCTACCTGAAGGACATCCCAGATGGCCACGAAAAGAGGCATCAGGCTAGTTTGAATAAAGTTCCATACCGCTCGAATAGCTGGCATCAGGGTATTGTTCCAGAAGTTTGTCACTGTCTGGATCGCAAGAGGTATATTGACTTGAAGCCATTCTACTATAGCTTGGAACTGAGGATATAGGTTGTTCCAAACCTCAGTTAGGACATCTCGGATCCCCAAGAAGTTTGTTGACCAGGCAGCTCCTAGAGCTCCAGCTATTAGAATAATAATCCCTATAGGGCTGACGAGAGCCCCTAGGGCAGTGCCTATAGCTCCCAAGCCAGTAATGATCGTTGCTGCAGCTAGCACCACTCCTATCCCTACTAGAGCCCCTTTGAATGCCTCGGAGTGCTCAGTCACGAATGGCTTTACATATTTGTCCACGATCTCCCCAATTTTATCCCCTAGCTTGGAGAACCAATCAACGATCTCAATAATCTTGCCAGCTATCTCTGGGCCAAAGATAGCTCCCAGAGCCTCCTTGGCTTCAGTGGAGTTCAGTCCTGCATCGAATAGAGCCGTTGCGAGGTTCCCTAGCTTTTCAGCAAACTCCATAAGTTGAGGGAGATGAGGCTCTATTACATTCTTGAAAAAGTCCATCACGACAGGGATGAGCTTCACGCCAAACCCTTCAGCAGTGTCCAGAAGTTTATTCTTGAGGATCTCTAGCTGGCCACCTAATGTCTCTCCTGCAGCTACTGCGGATCCTCCAAATTCAGTTTGAAGCTCCTTTAGGATGAGAGCCTGAGCTCCAGCTAGATCTCCTGTTTCTACCATCTTGGCAATAACTTCAGATTGAGCTTCAGTGAAGTTGACGCCAACCCTACGCAGGGCTGTAACCCCTAGAATAGGATCCTGAAGGGCTTTTCCTAGCTGGATTGCACTCCCCTTTAGATCCTGTCCAAGGGCAGCAGACATATCCAGCATTGTCTTGGTAGCATCTGGAAAAACATCCTTTCCAATATTGGTGAAAGTTAGGAGGATGTTTTCTCCAGAGAGGATTGTCTCATCAGAGAACTTTGTAACCCCTTGTAGCTGTTCAGCTAGATTTTTGGCAGCATCTGCCGTCACTCCAGCGATGCCTCCAGTAGATTGGAGAACTGCATTCAGCTGAGCCTCCACTCCCTCTGCCTGCATTGCCTCTGCCATGGCTAGACCGATGCCAGTGGTCACTGCTCCAATACCAGCAGCAGCTATCCCTAGCCCTATCCTGCCAAGTGTGTCAAAACCTTTTCCAAGGTTACTGATAACCTTAGAGGCTTCATCCTTTGCAGTTATTAGGATCTCTACAACATTCTTATCAGCCACTAGCTTTTCTCCTCGAGCTCCTCATTCCTTTTTCTCCTAGCCTCTCCTATAAGATTTTTGAAGATCTTGTAGCGCAAAAGCCAGAGCAATTTTTCATCAGGTCTGCCAGCTATATCCCATGGGGGGATCCCCCAATCCTCTGCTGCCTCTAGGAGGAGCACCCACCAAGGAGCCGTTGGCATGTCATGGAGGAGTGCATGCCTTAGCCATTTCCTTTCTGAAAATTTGCAGCACCGCCATCTAGGGAGGTGAGGAGCTCTCCAGCTAGATCATTCAACTTTTGGAGGGGCAAGCCTCCCATAATTTTTCTAGCCTCATCATAGGGGATCCTTGCCCCCTCTTCTGTGGACAGAAAACGAGACAGAACCTCAACCAGTGTCCTAGCCTTATTGTCCAACAAGTCTAGGTATTCATCCACTGTGACATTCTCTTTGATGTCTTCTGTAGTCACTAATATTTTGTAGGTGTTTCCCATTTCTTTTTTTCTCCTTTATAGCCCTAGTCCAATGTATTTGTTCAGTAGGAAAATGACGATTGCGATGACTATCAGGGCAAGAATCACTCTCCCGAGAGGTGAAGGTAGCAAGGGTATGACATACCTATCCAGTAGCCATACGCATAGCACGACTACAACAAGGATAATTATCAGCTCGAGTAACATTTCTCCTCCTATCTCCTCCTAGGATCTTTATGGAACTGTTGCCAGTTCGCAAACGTCAATGATCTGCGCAAACTTAGAGGCTGTCGCATTGTAACGAGCCCTAAAGGTTCCTGTCACAATATCGTTGCCATCATCTTCATCAATCTTGCTGAACTTATCCCACTTTCCAGCTAGATTGATGAGCAGGGTTCTGAAGCTATAAGCTGTGCCAGGGGTGGTCAGGGCAGATCCTTCAAACTTCAGCTGGATCAATCTAGGAGTTTGAGCCTCCCAGTTGGCAATCTCTGCAATAGCCGTGCCGTCATACTCCAGCTTGACTTCCAAGGTTATCTCAGGCTTGGTCATTTTATTGAAGCTGAAATAGATCTGGCCATCAGCAGTCCATTTGGCTATCAGCCCTGTTTTCACTTTTAGAGAAGCCTCGAGGAGGGTATTTGATTTCTGGGTAGTGCCCCAAGTTCCACCGATAGCTTCAATGTATAACTTTCCCTTGCTGAAAAGAATATCATCCAGAGTAGGAACTGCAACGGCTGGGGTGAAGGTAGTATTGGTCAGCTGCCTGCCTTTCCAATCTCCCGACACCATCAAATTCTCCCCAGCCTTTCCCGAGAGCTCGAATGCCTCTACAAAAGAATACTCCATCTCTTGAGCTTGCTGGTTATCCCCTCCCTCAATGGTGTAGGTTTTCAGGGCATTGATGGCTGTGGTAGGAAAGTCATAGGTATAGATTTTCCCAGTTCCTACTCCATCAGCAGTAGGGGTTACAGTTTTGATGCCAGCTTCAAAAATATGGAGGAGCTGTTCAAAACTAGCCTCGATGGAATCAAACGTGATACCTGCAAACTTCTTGGGGATGGAGGTTCGATCTAGCCCACTGATGTAGCCGACATCCTCATCAGAGATTTTCACCTCCAAGAGGTTTTCGAGAGTTCCAATCCCTCGCCACATCGTGGTAGCCACTACAGCGGTGCCCGCAGTGACTTCTCTCCCCAGTTGGATCTTGCGCAAAGATTTTATACCAGGCATATCTCACCTCACTTGTTTTCAGATTTTGGAGTTAGGCTCTTGTTCGGGTGAGCCTCTAGCTCGGATTTTTCTTGAGTGAACTCAACATACAAGCCACTTTCCAGCAGCTTCTCTTTGCCAAAGAATTTCACCTCATCGGCAGTTAGATCTCTCGCAGGGATCCCGAACAGGAACCCCTCTCCAACCCATTTCAAACCTAGCTTTTCCATAGCTCCTCCTCTATAGATCCTTTATACCAATTTCAAAGCGATAGCCGATTGTTTCAATAGTAGCATAAGTCATCTTGCCAAACTCCCACTTGATGTCAGTGATATTCGAGATCGTGCCATTCAGGGTAGGGTTATTCTGTAGGATTGCAGCTATTTTCTCGAGGTAGGGCACTGACTCGAGTAGGATCTTTTCAGTCAGTGACTTACTACAGTGCACCTCCAAAAAGATGGTTGATAGCTTTTTTGTCCAGCCAGCATTGATCTCAATAGTTCCTACTCTAGGATATGAGATGGCAAATGGAAATTGCTGGGCACTATCCACGAGAACTTCAGGGGCATACTTTATACCCTGAACAGTTCTAACTAAAGTTTGGAGGGCAATAATAGTCTCATGCAATCCCATGTCATATAACCTTTCTGACGAACCCACCATCATCTAGGAGGCTCTCCACTTCTGGATCCAGCTTCTTAGTGAACCGCAATTGACTGAGCTCTATAATAACTCCAGTATCTGCAAAGCCCTGTTTTCCACGATGGAACCAGCGAGTGGATTGAATTATCGATGCCATGGTAATTGATTCAGGAGGGGTTTGGGAGAAGCCAAATTTGCTGGTGATCTTTATAGCCTTTGGATAGACTGGCCAAACCGCCCGAGTTCCATAGAGCCTATCAATATCCAATCTCCTGATTGGTTCTCCTCTTTGGATCGCATTCCATGGCCAAGTATGATAATCAGTAGCTGCCCAGGTTGTGTAGCTCGAGAGATCCCCATTCTCTGATACCTGTACTGTAGTAGGGGCAGCTGCCATTTCTCCAACCCAAAGCTCTAGCCCTCCTCCTCCTGAGAAGTATTCAATGCTATCGACATCAGCTGCAAAAGCTCCTGGCATTCTCCTGCAAAAGGTATCAATGGCACGGCTAGCCCTTTCGACCAAGATCCCCAGGAGATTGGTGTATTGCTCTCCCCAATCTTGATCAGGGAGGAGGATCTTTATATCATCAGGGGTGCAATAATTTTTAGGAGCCATGGCTATACCTTGTCCGAGTTCTTGACCAGATAATCATGGAATGAAGTTATCCCATCATCTGTTCCATAGGTAGCTTCAACAATCAGCCGTCTTGTTTCAGCCTGTTTCTCCTCTTTGATGAGGGTATTGGCTAGGATCCCCAGTGTCAATTCTATAGAAGCTGCTGGGGTAGGAAATGCAGTGGTGGTGATGATTACTGTGCCAGTTGCCAGATCAATCAACCTGTAATTTATAGCCGTTGGGATGGCAGGAGCTCCTAGCTTGTCCATAAAAGAAACAGTGATATAGCAAGTGGTTTTCTCTACAATCGCATTCATCCAAATAGCTCCTCTTTAGCTCTCTACAAAGGTTGTAGATCTCTCCCTAAAATTATACTGCTGGGCTCTCGTTATAGAGGTGGCAGACACAGATCTGCTAGAAAAATCAAACCTGATTTCAGCAATTCTAGCACCACCTGGCAGGAACTTTGTAAGATCCCCTATGAAGCTCAGTGCCCCAGCTAGGATCTTGCCTATCCTTTTGGAGAGCCCCCCAACAAATGATAGCCCTCCCTCTAGGAGCTTTGAAGTCTGCCTATCCAGAGATCCAGAAAACGAAACAGAGCCTCCCAAGGATTTCAGGATAGATCGAATAGAGGCTAGAGCCCCTGAGAAGGATAGAGCCCCTGTAAAGCTCTTGGAGGTTCGTTTGGCTAGATCTCCAGTGAATGATAGAGCTCCTGTCAAGATCTTGGTGACTAGCTTTTGGGAGGTTAGGGATCCAGTGAATGAAAGGGCTCCCACCAAAGATTTTAGAACTGCCCTGACTGAAGTCACGATCCCAGAAAATGACAGGGTTCCTGTAAAGCTCTTGTAGGTTCGTTTGCTCAGGGCTCCTGTAAAGGAGAGGATCCCAGCTAGAGCTTTCCCTGATTGCTGGGAGATCGATCCAGAGAATGAAAGGGCTCCTGTCAGGATCTTTACCACCAGCCTAATGGAACTCAGCAAACCTGAAAAAGATAGCCCACCAACAAGAT
>Ga0209342_10000647_pt1 | contig 40667 bp, 47 predicted proteins | sample RifCSP16_2_FD_184023 | JGI IMG/M metagenome (GOLD analysis project Ga0209342, IMG submission 184023) | Soil microbial communities from Rifle, Colorado - Rifle CSP2_sed 16_2 (SPAdes) (version 2) | ecosystem: Environmental > Terrestrial > Deep subsurface > Rock core/Sediment | place: Rifle...
CGGCGCCCTCGGGCCGATGAAGGGCGAGTGGATGGCCTTCGTGGCCGTAATATCCGGCATCACGCTCCTTTTCGGAAACCTAGCGGCCATGCCGCAGAAGGACTTGAAAAGGCTTATAGGATATGCCGGAATAGGCTCTGCCGGGTATCTGCTCATGGCGGTCGCTGCCGCTTCCGAGCTCGGCGCCGGCGCTATCATGTTCTATCTTCTCACATATGTATTTGGCATAATCGGCACTTTCACGGCCATAGTCGTATTCCATAACTCAGAGGGTTCTGACCTTGTCGAGTCTTACGCGGGCCTTTACAAAAGGTCTCCCCTTCTGGCGTTCTCGCTTTTTATAGGCCTTCTTTCGATAGCCGGTTTCCCGCCGCTCGGCGGTTTCATAGCCAAGTTTTACATCTTCATGGCGGCCATAAAAGAGGGGCTCTGGGTGCTGGCCGTAATAGGCGCTCTGATGGCCATCGTAGCCATGTACTACTTCCTGCTCGTCATAAAGAGCATGTACCTGAGACAGCCGACCAACCCGGCCCCGATACCCGTCGATATGACTACGACGGGGCTGTTGTATTTTGTGAACGCCGCGACTATATTGCTGGGAGTCTACCCGGGCCCGGTAACCGACCTGGTGATGAACATAGCCCAGGGCGTATTCTAACCTACGGAAAACTAAAATGGCCGGACACGGAAAACACCACCACAGCGACCACTCGGACTGGGTCATAACCAACAAAATGATAGTCCAGGATGTCCTTAACGCCTGCCCCCAATCGCTTGCGGTCTTTACGAAGCACCTCGGCCCCTATGCTCTTTCCATGCCGGGCGTGAAGACGGAAGCCATAGAGGTGCTTGCGGCCATGAGCGACTACCACGAAGAGCAGCTCCTCGAGGAACTCAACCAGGTCTGTAAGCAGAAGCCGAAGAAGACCGGACACTTCTAAACCGATTATCCCAAAGCAGATGGAAATGAAACGGGCCTTCCAATCTCCCGCAAAGGTGAATCTGTTCCTGAGGGTGCTTGGAAAGCGCGCTGACGGCTATCATGAGATCTCGACTCTCATGCAGCCCGTATCCCTGTTTGACGAGCTTGTCATAAGCGTCTCGGAGGGCGAGGGTATTGCCGTCGTTTCTGATTCCGTTGAGGCTCCCGGAGGCGAGGACAACCTTGCCTACAAGGCTGCCCGTGTTTTTCTCCAGAGCACGGCTATCAGAAGGCGCGTCGAGATATCCGTGAAAAAGGTCATACCCGTCGGCGCCGGCCTCGGAGGTGGCAGTTCTGACGCCGCTACCGTCCTTATGGCCTTGAATGAGATGGCCGGAATCTGGCTTCCTGACGGCGCTCTCATGGAGATGGCTGCCCGCCTTGGTTCCGATGTGCCCTTTTTCATATTGAAGGGCCCGGCCCTGGCCGGGGGCAGGGGTGAGAAGCTCAAAAGGGCTTATTTGCCTGAGCTGCATTATATCCTGATCAATCCTGGTTTCCATGTTTCAACGGTCTGGGTTTATTCGAGTTTGGGCTTGACAAACATAGGGGAAAATAATAATCTACTGTATTCTTATGAGGTTCCAGCCAGCCCGGAGGGGGTTGTAGAAGCCCTTGCCAACGACCTGGAGGCTGTTACTTCCAAGCAATATCCTGAAATATCAGGGCTGAAGGAGATGCTCAAAGGCGCAGGCGCCCTGGGCACGCTCATGTCCGGAAGCGGTCCGACCGTTTTTGGCGTTTTTCATTCCAGGGATGAGGCGGAGCGGGCTTACCAGTTTCTCGCTCCGGTTAACAAAGGCGCCGCAAGGATCTTTCTCGCAAAGGGGCTTTGAAAAGCCCCGGGGCTGTGGGTGCTTCTGCTGGGGCGTCGCCAAGCGGTAAGGCACGGGGTTTTGATCCCCGCATTCGGAGGTTCGAATCCTCCCGCCCCATCCAACGAACAAAATCCAAGAAGAAAGCCGGGCAGGTCAAATGATCGACAGAATTAAGATTTTCGCTGGCAATTCCAACAAGCCTCTCGCCTTGGAGATATGCAGCCACCTCGGGATGGAGCTTGGAAAGTCTGATGTAAGGAGCTTCAGCGACGGCGAAGTATATGTAGACATTCAGGAGAGCGTCAGGGGAGTGGAAGTGTATGTGCTGCAGTCGACCTGCACGCCTACGAACGACAACCTGATGGAGCTCCTTATAATGCTGGATGCCTTCAAAAGGGCTTCGGCGGTCTCGGTTACGGCAGTAATACCGTATTACGGATACGCGAGGCAGGACAGGAAGGTAGCCCCCAGGACCCCTATATCCGCGAAGCTGGTCGCTGACCTCATTACCGCTGCCGGGGCAACGAGGGTCGTGTGCGTTGACCTGCACGCCGGACAGATACAGGGATTTTTCAATATACCCGTTGACCACCTTTACGCTACTCCGGTGCTCCTTGACTATATAAAGGAGAACTTCATCGACGATATCGTCGTTGTCTCTCCGGATGCCGGCGGCGTGGAAAGGGCAAGAGCTTTCGCAAAGAGGCTCGGGACGAACCTTGCCATCATAGACAAGAGGCGCCCCAGGCCCAATGTTTCGGAAGTGATGAACATAATCGGCGACATCGAGGGCAAGACAGCGGTCATCCTCGACGACATGATAGACACGGCAGGCACCATAACGCAGGCGGCGGAGGCATTGCATAAGAACGGCGCGAAGCAGGTCTACGCCTGCGCGACCCACGCGGTCCTTTCCGGCCCCGCCATGGACAGGATTGAAAAGTCGCCCATAAAGGAGCTGGTGGTCACCAACACCATCCCGCCACTCAAAGGCGTTACTCAGTCAGCGAAGATCAAGAGGCTTTCTGTTGGCCCGCTCCTCGGAGAGGCCATTAAAAGGATACACTGCGGCGAGTCGGTAAGTTCCCTTTTCGTGTAGGGACGGATCCGTGGCAATCGCCCCAATATTGAAAAACACTGGAGGAACAACATGGAACAGATAAATCTCTCGGCCCAGCCCAGGGCTGAAAGGGGCAAGGGCCCCGCTGGAAGGCTCCGCGTCGCTGGACGCGTCCCTGGCATACTGTACGGCCCCGGCGTCGAAGGCGCGATAGCCCTGGCCCTCGACATGAAGGAGCTCGACAAGACGCTCCATACCCACGCTGGCGGAAATGTGCTTGTAACCCTTGACATTGCTGGCGACAAGAGCCGCACCGTCATGTTCAAAGAGGTCATCCGACACCCGCTCAGGGGCACTGTGGTGCATGTCGACCTCCTTGAGGTCAATATGAACGAGATGGTCGAGATCGAAGTGCCTGTCCACCTTACCGGCAAGGCCGCAGGTCTTGCTTTCGGCGGCATAGTGCAGCACGAGACCAGGACGATAACCATCGAGTGCCTGCCCGCGCTGATACCTGACAGCATTGATGTGGACATAACCGCCCTCAATGTAGGCCAGTCCCTCCATGTTAAGGACATTCCGCTTGCCAAGGGACTCACGGCAGTGAACGAGCCTGACCTTACCGTAGTATCGATAGTCTCTCCGACAGCCGAGGTCGCTCCCAAGACGGCCGAGGAAGTACAGGCTGAGCTCGCCAAGAGCTTCGCTGAGAAGGAAGAGGGAAAGAAGGAGGACTAAGCCTCCTTTTCTTCTTCGAGCATAACCGCCTGTGCTGCTAATCGTCGGACTCGGGAACCCCGGCAGGGAATATGAGAAGACCCGGCATAATGCCGGGTTCATGCTTGTTGACCTCCTGGCCCGGGAAGCCGGAATAAAGCTTGATAAAAAAGGAAAAGGGGTCTGGGGAAAGGGGAGGATAGCTGGCGTTGAGGTTGTGCTCCTCAAGCCCCAGACTTTTATGAACCTGAGCGGTGAGGCTGTCTCAGAGGTCCGAGCCTTCTACAAGATCCTGGCAGGGTCCATGATAGTCGTCTATGACGATTGCGACCTGCCAGTGGGAAAGCTCAGGATTCGAAAGGACGGCGGAAGCGGCGGCCACAGGGGCGTGAACTCGATTATCACTATCCTCGGCAGCAGGGATTTCCCAAGGATAAGGCTCGGCGTAGGCAGGCCGCCCCACGGCGATACAGCCAATTATGTGCTGAGCCCATTTACGAAAGACGAGCAGCCCGCCTTAGAAGAGATGCTCTGCCGTGGAAAAGAGTCGGTTGAAGTCCTCATAACCGGCGGCATAGACCAGGCGATGAACGCGTTCAATTCCTGAACCGCTCCAGAGTCCAGCCATAGACCTCCAGCAGGAAACAAACCCTTTAATGAACCCGTAAGGGGGTAGCCATGCCGAACCTTGCCTTTTTCGCGCCTCTGTTTGGAGCAGCGGGACTCGTCATTACTTTTTTCGTGTACCTGCACATAAAGAGCCTTCCTCCGGGAAACGAGCGCATGCGCGAGATAGCGGGCCTCATTCACCGTGGGGCAATGGTTTACCTCAAGCGCCAGTACATAATCCTTCTCGCTTTCCTCGCGGCTGTTGCCGTGGCCCTGGCTGTGTTCATCGGCGTTCCTACTGCGGCTGCTTACATATGCGGCGGGTTGTTCTCGATGCTGGCGGGGTTTTTCGGCATGAAGGGCGCTACCAAGGCCAATGTGAGAACGGCGGAGGCCGCGCGCGAGTGCAAACCTGATTTTTCAAGGGCCCTTACTACCGCGTTTCTCGGTGGCTCTGTCATGGGCCTTTCGGTCGCGAGCCTTGGTCTTATCGGCATAGGCCTTTTCTTCATTTTCTACGGCAGGCCGGAAGAGGCTGCCGTCATAAACGGTTTCGCGATGGGCGCTTCCTCCATAGCGCTTTTCGCCAGGGTCGGCGGCGGCATATACACAAAAAGCGCTGATGTGGGCGCGGACCTCGTCGGCAAGGTCGAAGCCGGAATACCGGAAGACGACCCGAGAAACCCGGGCGTCATCGCGGATAATGTCGGTGACAATGTAGGGGATGTCGCCGGGCTCGGGGCGGATATATTTGAATCATACTCAGGCGCGGTAGTGGCGACGATCGCGCTCGGGGCCACGATTTCAGCAGGTGACGTCGCCCTTCTGGCGTCGCGAGAGGCGCTGATGTCGTATCCTGTTGTGCTTGTCATGGCGGGGCTTTTATCCTCGCTTGCGGGCATATCCGTGCTCAAGCTCCTGGAGAGGTTCGGCCCTGCGGCGGCGTTGAGGTACTCAACGCTCCTGGCGGCGGTAGTATTCCTCGCTCTGGCTTTTGCCGTGACAATCGTCCTCGAGTGCGGCATCTGGTGCTACCTTGCCGTTACGGCGGGCTGTCTTGGAGGAAGCCTCATAGGGCTGCTGAGCGAATATTACACCGGCGGCAAGCCCGTGAGAAGGATAGCCGAAGCTGCGACAACGGGCGCCGCCACCAACATAATAAAGGGCATAGCTGTGGGACTTGAAAGCTGCGCCCTTCCGGTCTTAGCGATAGTAATAACCATTTTCATAGCGAATTACGCGGCAGGCATCTACGGCATTGGCCTTGCCGCGGTCGGTATGCTCGCGACTACCGGCATAATAATGAGCGTGGACGCTTACGGGCCGATCGCCGACAACGCAGGCGGCATCTCAGAGATGAGCGGCCTGGGAGAAGACGTAAGAAAGATAACCGACACCCTCGATTCTCTCGGGAACACGACGGCGGCAATAGGCAAGGGTTTTGCCATAGGCTCGGCCGCGCTTACCGCGATAGCCCTTTTCGCGGCTTTCGGGCAGGCGGCTGGCAGCGCGCTCGGACATCCGCTGTTGATATCACTTTCTGACCCCATCGTTGTCATCGGCCTGCTCATTGGCGGGATAATACCCTTTTTCATTGGCGCGCTTACGATGACGAGCGTTGGAAGAGCGGCCATGAAGATGGTCGAGGAGATAAGGCGTCAGTTCAAGGAAATACCCGGCCTTCTCGAAGGCCGGGAGGGCGTGAAGCCCGATGTTGAAAAGTGCATCGACATAAGCACCAGGGCCGCGTTGAAAGAGATGATACTCCCCGGCGTGCTGGCGGCGACAAGCCCTGTCGCGGTCGGCTTTCTCCTTGGGGCTGAGGCCCTGGGCGGCATGCTGGCGGGCGCCACGGTAACAGGCGTTCTCATGGCCATATTCATGGCGAACGCCGGAGGCGCGTGGGACAACGCGAAAAAGTACATAGAGCAGGGAAACCTCGGCGGAAAGGGCTCGCCGGCGCATAAGGCCGCGGTCGTCGGAGATACGGTCGGAGACCCTTTCAAAGATACTTCAGGGCCTGCCATGAACATACTCATCAAGCTCATGAGCATCGTCGCGCTTATAATCGCGCCACTTTTAGTCTGAATTAAAAACCGGGCATGGCTTCATGCCAAGCCTTTATTTTAAAAAACAGGAGAACACTTCAAGATGGGATTCAACTGCGGAATAGTAGGACTTCCTAATGTCGGTAAATCAACCATATTCAATGCCATGACCGCCGCTGGCGCGGAGGCGTCGAATTATCCTTTCTGCACCATAAACCCCAACATAGGCATGGTTCCTTTGAGGGACGACAGGCTCTCGAAGCTCGCCGTGTTCGTAAAGCCTGAAAGAATCCTTCCGACAGCCGTCGAGTTCGTGGACATAGCCGGAATAGTGAAGGGCGCGAGCAAGGGCGAGGGTCTCGGCAACCAGTTCCTCGGCAACATCAGGAGCGTTGACATGATAGCCCATGTCGTGAGGTGCTTCGAGGACGAGCAGGTGGTGCATGTGGCCGGTAAGATGGACCCCGGTGGGGATATCGAAGTCATAAACACCGAGCTCATCCTCACGGACCTTGACACCCTTGAGCGCAGGCTCGAGAGGTCGGCGAAACTCGCCAAGACCGATAAGTCGATCGCGGAAGTGATGCCGGTCTACATGGAATTGAAAAAGGCCTTTGAGGAGGGCCGCCCGGCAAGGAGCGTCCTGAACAAGGAAACGGCCCTGCTCGTGAAGGACTTGAACTTCCTCACGGCAAAGCCCGTAATATATGTCGCCAATGTGGATGAGAACGACCTTTCCGGCGCTTCCGAGGCCGCTTCTTCAGTAAGGAAGCTGGCCGAAGCCGAGGGCGCGGGCTTCGTAACAATCTGCGGCAAGATAGAGTCCGAGATAGCCGAGCTTTCTGAAGAGGAGCGTGCCGAGTTCCTCTCCGGCCTCGGTCTTAAGGAATCCGGCCTCGACAGGCTGGCAGCGGCGGCGTACAGGCTTCTTGGGCTCATCACATTTTTTACAGCCGGAAAAAAGGAAGTGCACGCCTGGACCGTGGCGGCGGAATCAAAGGCGCCCCAGGCCGCCGGTGTCATACACAGCGACTTCGAGCGCGGCTTTATCCGCGCCGAGGTGATGGCCTATGAGGACTTCATAAAATACGGCTCAGAGGCCGCCTGCAAGGACAAGGGCGTCTTGAGGGTCGAAGGCAAGGACTATGTCGTGCAGGACGGCGACATAATGCACTTCAGGTTCAATGTTTAGTATGTTAAGCCGATTGTAAAAACTCCCTGATGAGGAAATACAGCCCTGCGCTTGCCGGACTCATCGGCAGCGCAGGGTTTTTTTGTGGCTCCTCAAGATACAAGAACTGTGCATGTCCTGCACTAAAGTACAGTAGACACCCTTGTCAGGGCTGCCTGCCTTGACAGTTTTGCGCGCCGAAAGTATACTATTTGTACCCCAATACAATCGTGTTTCCACCTTTATCTGGCTTTCAGGGCCGGCGGACGGTACGGGCGTCCGGCAGGAAGGCTTTTTTATGCTCACTTGTGTGCATATGGTGCACAATTTTTGCAGAAGGAGGGATTGGTTTGACAATAGACCCGGAGTTTTTTTACGAGCGTCTCAAGCATTCAGGTATGGAGATAAGGGACATACTCTGGCCTCTTGCCGGATTAAACCCGAGGGAAAGGGCGGTCTTCACTGAGTACCATTATTGGAATACGCACATGAAAGTCATCGCGGAGAGTCATAGAATCTCACTCGGGAGGACATATGCAATTCTCTACAGGGCAGAGGAAAAGGTCGCGTCTGCAAGGTCACAGAAAGAGGAGGAGGAAGCTCAAGGCTTTTGAAGCCGCCCCGGCTTCCGCCGTTAACTGGATGGAATACAAGACCATGAGGCAGTACCCTTCGATGGGCGACATGCTAGACCAGATGCGCCAGTACGGCTACAGGGGAGGGATTGAGAGCATTGTCGAAAGAAACTGGAACCCTGAGGACGACAGCCTTCAGGATTTTACGATAGAGGAGTTGTCCAGAAAAGGTATGTAGCCGAGTGGCGGCAAAGGTAGATTTAAAAAGCCAGGCGTTTTTTCGCCTGGCTTTTTTTATTTTGAAATCTTTACATTATTTAACTCAGGTAGAATAAAAAAGCCCTCACTCCCGCAGTAATGAAGAGTTTTTTCAATATGAGGTAGAAATAAAACACCAAAGGGCAAATAGCTTGCGGGGGTGGCGGTCATGGAGAGCGCATCAGTGAATACCGTTAATAATATCGAGCGGCCGGGACGCTATTTTAAAAAGGCGGCAGGCCCCAGGGTCCTTTTGAGGGAGCCGGAGATCTGCGCGGAGTGCAATAAAGTCTTTGTGAGCCTGTACGCGATAAGGTCGTGCGCGGACCATCAGGGGCTCGAACAGATATAGGGGGGCAGAAGAAGTGTGGGGATCGATTGGGATGGATTAAGACATGAATTCGAGTCAGGCCAGGATGCGCTGAAGGCGCTTGGTGAAAAATACGGATGTCACAAGGACAGCATACGCAGAAAGGCCAGGGAGGAAGGCTGGAAACGCAAATCCGGCGAGAAGCGCAAAATAATTCCTGAAAAGCGCATGGACCTTCTTCCGGATCGGCACAGGAGCTACTGGAAGGGCGTCGAAAGAAGGCTTGCCAGGGGGCTCAAGACAAAAGATATCAAGCAGGGCTTGGAAGAATTAAAGGTCGCGAAGATGGCCGGAGAGGTCATCTCGAGCATGATAAGGAGCAAGAGGCTCGAGCTGGGCCTCGAGGAGGCCGCGGCGGAAAAGGGGGAGGATGAAGCAGACCTTATTGCCGCCGAGATGGGTCGCGTTACTGCCCCATCCGGAGCAGACGAGGCTCTGGACTGAGGGAAAAAGGTTCGCGGTGGTGCCTGCTGGAAGAAGGAGCGGCAAGACGGAGATTTCCAAAAGGCGGCTTGTAATAGGCCTTCCGGAAAAAAAGAAGTGGAGCGATCCGCGCTACTTCGCCGCCGCGCCCACAAGGGAGCAGGCCAAAAGGGTCTACTGGAACGACCTTAAGGCCCTTGTCCCCAAAAAGTGGGTAAAAAAAGTCTACGAGACAGACCTTTGCATAATGACCCGGTACGGAAGCGAGTTATGGGTGCTCGGCATGGACAGGCCGGAGCGCATCGAGGGGACGCCGTGGGACGGGGGCGTGCTCGACGAGTACGCGAACATGAAGCCCAGTGCCTGGACCGAAAATATTAGGCCAGCGCTCGCGGACAGGGCGGGTTGGTGCTGGTTCGTCGGCGTGCCGGAGGGGTTGAATCACTATAAAGACCTCGCTGACTATGCCGGGGCTGGCATGGATGAGGACTGGGGCCTGTACAAGTGGAACTCTTCGGCGGTGCTTCCGGCGCGTGAGATAGAAGCCGCGAAGAGGGTGCTTGACCCGAGGACTTTCAGGCAGGAATTCGAGGCGAGTTTCGAGGGGTCTACAGGGCGCGCGTATTACGCTTACGATTCCAAAAGGCACGAGGACGGCTCCATCAAGGTGAACGACAGGCTCAAGCTCTTTGTCTGCTGCGATTTCAATGTGGGCCTCAGCGTCTGGGAGATAGTCCAGACGGACGGAGGCCAGGTGCGGGTCGTGGACGAGATAGCCTTGAAGGACACGAATACGATGGAGATGGGCAAGACGGTGCTTTCGAAGTACGGATCTCACAAACAGGGGATAGCGGTTTATGGAGACGCCGCCGGGATGAACAGGTCAACGGCCGGAAAGAGCGATTACGCCATCCTCTTTGAGCTGGGCTTGCGCGATCAGAGGATCGGCAGGGCCAACCCGGCTGTGCGCGACAGGGTGAACTCGGTCAATGCCATGCTTGAAAATGTTGACGGCCAGGCGAGGCTTTTCCACCACCCCAGGTGCGCCCACTTGAAAAAGGATTTCGAGACAATCGAATGGTGCACGGGCGGGACTGGCCTCGACAAGTCAAACATTGAGCGGACTCACGCGACGGACGCGCTGGGGTACTTCGTGGAACAAGAGTTCCCGTTGAGGATAGATAAGCCGGACCCGGCAAGGCGTTTCTACAAATAACACAGCTGGAGGACAGATGACCCGAGAGGAACTCGAGAGCACGCACCCGCTATACGACAGCTTAAGAGACGAATGGCTGTTCCACATCCGCTCGTACTTCGGAGGGAAGTCGTACAAGGAGGGCAACTACCTCCTGCAGCATCCCTTCGAGAGCACGGCCAATTACGCCCGCAGAAAGGCCACGAGCTATTACTACAACTACTGCGGGCCTGTGGTCGACATATTCGTGTCGCACCTTTTCAGGAAGGATGCCGTAAGGGAGCACGGCTCACTTGCGGGCGACAACCTCTTCGGCCACTTCCTGACGGACGCCGACCTCGAGGGGAACACCTTCAGGCATTTCATGCGGGACGCGCAGAGGTTCGCGTCAGTCTACGGCAGGGTATCCATCATCGTGGACAAGCCACAGGTGCTGCCGGTTACAAGGGCCGAGGCCGAAGAGTACGGCATAAGGCCGTATGTCTCTCTCGTGACCCCTGAAAACCTCCTGGACTGGTCTTTCGCGAGGCTCCCCTATTCGGGTCGTGTCGTGCTCGATTCGGTGAAGGTAAGGGAAGCGCCGGATACTTACAGGGTATGGAACAGGGACGGATGGGAGCTCTGGCAGATAGTGAATTCCACGGGAGAGGTGAGGCTTGCCGACGCCGGGTGGCACGGGCTCGGAGAAGTCCCGATGGTGAACCTGTACAACAAGCGTTCAGGCACCAGGATGGTCGGCATCTCCGACATCCAGGACATAGCGGATATCAACAGGAACATCTATTACCTCTGTTCAGACGCCAGGGAGATAATCGAGAACACGGCCTTCCCCATGCTGGCGGTGCCATATTCAAGGGGCGGCTCAGAGGAGCGGGAGGTAGGCCCGAGGAACATCCTTCAATTCGACCCGGCGGAACCCAACGCGAGGCCGTTCTGGCTGGAAGCGCCGCATTCGTCGCTCTCCGAGATACGCGAGTGGGTGCGCCATGACATAGAAGAGATATACAGAATAGCCAAGCTCGGAGGGGTTAAGGCTTCTGAGGCTTCGTCGGCTAAATCAGGGGTAGCCCTCGAGCTAGAGTACCAGCAACTCTACTCCACCTTGAGCGAGAAGGCTGACAATGTCGAGCAGGCCGAGCAGAGGGTCCTGGAACTGTGGGCCAAGTGGGAAGGAAAGGTCTTTGACGGCAGGATAGACTACCCGGACGATTTTTCGATACGGGACATTGAAAGGGACTTGCAGAGCGTCATCAGCGCAAGAGGCGCGGCCGTAGCGTCGGCTACCTTCGATAAAGAGCTTCAAAGGCGCATAGTGAGGGCGGTGCTGCCCAAGACTGACGACGCCACCCTCGCGAGAATAGGCGAGGAGATAGAGGCAGGCAGCGCGGCGGGGCGGCTTTAAAAGGGCTTAAACCTGCCGCCTGCTACCCCGGCGGCGGCGCGAAGGGAATGAGGGGGAATTAAAAGGAGGACTTTTTAAAATGGTTGACGAACTTAAAACGGGAAATGACGCATTCAGGGAAGAGGGAAAGGTGAGCTTTCTTCCGGAGCAGCAGGCCAGAGTGCAGGAGCTTATAGACGAAGCGTACAGGAAAGCGTACACAAAGGCCCAGAGGGCGTCTGGTTCTGGTGCGGATGTTGATAAGCTCAAGGCCGAAGTCGAAAGGCTCAGGGAAGACAGAAAGAGCGCGAGCCTTCTGAGAGCGATTTCCCGCCACAGCGTAGTTGACGCGGAGGAAGTGACCGAACTGCTGAAGCACAGGGTGAGGGCAGACGAGGACGGTACTTTGAAGGTAATCGGCCAGTCCGGGGCCGCGAGAGTGAACAATTCGGGACAGCCCATGAGCATAGAAGAGTTCGTTGACTCGTGGCTGAGCGAACGGCCCCATCACCTGAGGGGGGCGGCCTCATCCGGCGCAGGGTCGCTTGGCGCGAGGTTCTCTTCTACCCCGGCCAGGTACGACCTTTCAGACCCTGCCTCCTGGCGCAGCATGCCGAGAGAGGAGCTTGACAGGCTCATGAGGGAAGGCGTTGATGTGCAGGGTGCCGCGGGCCAGAACTACAGGTTCAGGGATGTAAAGAACCCCTTCCTGGAGGCCCGCAAAAGAAAGTTCCAGTCCGCTTGAGAAGCGGGCTCAATTGACAGGAGGAATAAAGAAATATGGCAAATGAAGTTACTACCGCGGCAGGTTCCGCAGGCGAGCTTATAGCCGCTGAAATAGTCTCAAGACTTGTAATAGACGCCGCGTACGCGGAGGCCGTGCTCCCGCCGCTCGTGAGGGTGGCGGACATAAGCTCGGATTCCACGCTGAGCGTCGAGTTCCCGAAGTGGCCGCTCCTTACGGCCTCTGACCTTACAGAAGCCACCGACATGAGCAACACTTCGGTGAACACCGCCTCGACTCTGCTGACCGCCGACGAGGCCGGAATAATGATCACCGTCACGGACATGCTCCTGAACGGCGCTGGCCTGGGCGGGCTCGAGCCTTTCGCGGCCGAGCTTGGCAAGGCCCTGGCCAACAAGATAGACGCGGACCTCCTGGCGAGCGCGTCGAGCTTTACTAATTCCGTCGGGACTTCGGGCGTTGATATGACCGAGGACGATTTTCTCGCGGCCATCTATACGCTCGAGCTCGGCAACGGAAAGGGCCCGTTCGTGGCGGTGCTTCACCCTTACCAGGTGAGCAACCTGAGGCGCGCGATAGCCGCTTCTACCGGCGCTGTCTGGGGCGGCCCCTCAACCCCGGCAGCTGACCTGGGTTCTCTCGGCACGCTTTACGGGGTAGACATTGTGCAGTCCACAAACTGCGCCTCCGTGAATGTGGACGCCGATAGAATGGGCGTGATGATGCCTCTTGGCAACCAGTCCGGCCTTGCCTATGTCCTAAAGACCGGGGCAAAGACCGAGTTCCAGAGAGACGCGTCGCTGCGTGCCACCGAGATCGTGGTCACTGCCGTGTACGGACATGGCTGCGTGAACGCTGCCGCGAGCGGCGGAGTCAAGATAATAACCAATCACGAATAAAAAAGGGAGCCGGGGAGGGGTTGTTTGCGGCCCCTCCCCGGCAACTAAAAAAATGGCGATAGATATCGGCTCATTATTAAAAAAAGGATTTACCCCTCTTGCCGCAAACAGGTTCGCGGCGGTGTCATGGCAGGGCGAACACTTAGGCGAGTTCTGGATGTGGAACGGGCAGCTCACGCGTTGTCATGAAAAAACATCCATACAGACGGTAAAGGTAACCGACCTCAAGGAAGCGGCTATAAGGTGCTGGCGAGATAAATGGGTGCCGCTTAAATGGGACAGCGTCCTGCTTCGGCGCATGGAGGCCTGTTTGAGATCGCACAGGGGGTTGCAGAAGCAGGGCGTGGTCTTTCCTGACGCGCCCTTCCTGCCGGAGCCAATGGCGATACCGTCCGAGTATATTACGCCGGAGCTGCAAAAGTTCATGTAATCAGGGAGCGGGAATTGAAAGAGAGACAGGCCGTAGAGCGGCTCATAAAAAGAATTCATGACGAACGGCTCAAGCGAACCGGCAAGCTGCCGGATAAGGGCGAAGCGAGAGAGATCGAGCGAAAGGCTAGAGCGACCGCTGAAGAGACAGACAACAGGAAAAACAGGAAGTAGACCGCCCTGTAAAGCCGGAGGAGAAAGATGAAACAGCAATTCCTGGCCGAGACGATTGATACCTTCAGGACATACATATACGAGAGCAACCTGAAGGTAGTGCCTGAGTCAGCTTTTATAAAAATATTCATGCCCGGCGGCGCGCTGCTGGTAGCCAGGACCGCGATGACGATAGGCATTGATGGGCTTCTTTCTTTCGAGCTTTCCGCGCCAGACAACTCTGTGCCCGGGCTCGACTACAAGGCTGAAGTAGAGTACAGCCTTGCATCAAAGACGCATTACGCTGTCCTGTTCTATGATGTCGTGCGCTCGCGTCTGGCCAAGGTCATTACCGACGACGACATATTCTCTGAGCTGCCGCAGCTCCGCGATAGGGGCTGGAGCGTCTCCGGCACAGCCGAGGGAGGCAGCGAGACTACAATCATCGACAGCCGCCTGAAAAGGTATGGAGACGGATATTTTACCGGGGGCGTGGCCTCCTGCCCGTCAAAGGGCGAGGCGAGGGAGATAAGGGACTTTGAAGCGTCTTCCGGTACGCTAACAGTCGAGGCTTTTTCGTCAGCGGTCGCCGCAGGAGATAAGTATGTGTTGACCAGGTCGTTCTCAAGGGAGATTAACAGGGCCTTCGAGAAGCTCGAAGACGAACTCAAGCGCCTTGGTAAAAGGCCCCACCTTGTGCTCGATTCCCAGGACTTGCGAGAGGCCCATATATTCCTGTCGGTCGCCGAGGCGTGCAAGGGGCTTGCCTCCGAGAACAAGGGGATATGGTGGGACCTTTGGAAAGAGTACGAAGGCAAGGCCGTCCGGGCGTATTCGGGCCTGAGGCTTAAATACGATTATTCAGGGGACGGCTCGATAACCGGTGCTGAAAGTGAACTGGCTTTTGGCTCCCTGAAAGCAGGCAGGCGATAATGGGCTACGAAACAATATCGGCCATAACCGGGAACATTGAAACTGCCCTGAAAAATGAGGGGCTCAATGTTACCAGGAAAGCGCTCGACTCAAGTGGCTCGCTTCCGGCAGGGCTGATGCCTCTCGCCCAGGTCTCCTACAACGGAGAGTCTTTTGAAAGCCCCTTCGGGGAGCGGCCCAGCTACTCTGAGGCCAGCTTCACAATAAAAATAATTTTGCCAGAGCAGCCTGATTGCCCGGCCCTGACTGATGAACAGATGTGGGCGCACCAGGCAAGGGAGGCCATGACTGACGGAGCGCTCAACAGTGGTGGGCTTGCCTCGGCAAAGCCTGTCACCGGCGTAAGGATACCCGGCTTCAGCATCGAGGGCAATGGCGGGTTTTCAAAGATATCGATGGATGTAAAAGTAAGATACAGGGAATCGTAAATCCCGGGAGGACGATTGATGTCGACAAACAGGCTCTATCTCGCGATTGGAGAAGAGGCGGTCAGAGGAGTAAAGGAATCAGGGACCGTCGGTTTTGTTCCGCTCTTAAACCCTGCGATACCGAAGATGGAATTTGACGACCGCAGGAGAAAAGAGTTCAGGGGTGAGGAGGCGGCAAAGGGTGATACGGCCGTTGTCCGCATGGGGCAGAGGTGGACCGCTTCCATCGAGACCCCGTTCTATACTGAGGCAGGCTCGTCAGCCGGGCTTGTTGGCACAGTCCTGAAGCACTTTTTCGGGAGGTGTGACTCAGGACAGAATGGAGCCACAGGCCAGTACTATCACATGATGTCGCCCGTGGGAGACCCTTTTTCAGAGGCGAACCTCGGCAACAAGGGGCTTACCCTCAACCTCAACCTGAACGAGGGTACGACAGTTAAAAACTGGCCCTACGCTGGCGGGAGGGTCAAGTCGATTGCCTTCGAGCAGGACGCGGGCTCAGCGCTCAAGCTTTCAGTTGAGTTGTCAGGCCAGAAGAGGGATGACACCGAAAACGAGATCGGAGGCGTTGTGTTCGCAGCCGAGCCGCTACGGTGCGATTACAAGGCCTTGAATATATATACCGGGCCTGTAACAAGGGTTGGCACTGCTCCTGCTTTCACAGGTTTTTCATTTGAAGGCGCTACCAGGGTAAAGCCTGACAAGGTCAGCGTCAAGATGGAGAACGGCATTGAGGACGCCATGCGGCTTTCCGGGGTCGATTACCCGGACAAAACGAGGATGGGCCAATATAAAGTCACGGCTGAGATGACGCTCGACTGGGAAGACCCTTTGAGTGGCTTTTCATCGGCAGCCGAGTTCAGGAGCTGGCTTGCCTCACCTGAATCGTCGAACCTGTTTTTGCACTGGGACACAGGCACTCAGGCAGGCGCAGGGGCCAACCACGCGCTCTTTATCGACCTCCCGAGGCTTCAGCGCACCGGGGGCGAGCCTGAGTACAGGCTCGATAAGGAGCCGATGATAACCCTCAAGTATGAAGGGCTCTACAACGCGGTGACCGGCTACATGGCAGGGGTCATGCTCGTTAATACTGTGCCTGCTGTTTGAAAATAGAAGATATTCAGGAGGACGGATGTCTATAGTCAGCTTCGATAAGGAAAGCATAGTGGACTACATACCTGAGTACGGCGGGAACAGGGAAAGTTCTGACCCGTGCGTCGTGAGCCTCAGGTTCGTGCCGTACTCGAGGGTCCAGGAATATTCGAGGCTTCTGGCCGCGAGGACAAGAGGGGTTGCCGATTCCGTGAAGGTGGCCGAGCTTACCCAGCACGTCCAGCGAAAGCAGTTTGTCGAAAATGTTGAGAACATAAGCGGCTATTTTGTAGGCTCCATGAAGGTCACGAGCCCTGGCGAGTTCTTCGATACCGCGGATACCGACCTGGTGCTCGAGGTCATAAGGGCGATGGAATCCGCCTCACGCCTCACGGACGGACAGAGAAAAAACTGACAGCGGGCTTCCGCTGGGCGCTGAGGGGCAGCGGGAGCCCGTTTAATTGTTCGAACTGCACTGAATCAGATAAGAAGGAGCGTAACTGCTCCAACTTCAAAGGGCTCTCCGAGGCAGCCAGGGCTGTCGCGTCCTATGACCCTGAGATAAATGAAGAGATCAAAGAAAGCGGCTCAGAGAAGGTCATAAGCCTCGGGGACCTGAGGCTCTACGAATGCCCCCTCAGCTATATAAGCGAGGAGAGCTTCAGGATGATGAGGACGGTATTCATGATGGAAAGCTCAGGGCGGCTCTACTTTGACGGAGGCCTGGCAGACCAACCCTGCTGGGCCGTGGAGGCCTTTGAGATATACCAGTCAGAAAGGGCGAGATTAGCCGGGGAGAAAAATGGCTGAACGGGATATGTACGAAGGCAGGGCCAGAAGCGCGGCAGCGGCGGCGGAAGAGGGTTTGCAGAGGCTGAGCTCTCTGTCGATAGCTTCTACTGCTAAATATACGACCAGCGTGAGCCGGGCCTTCAATGAAATGAAGAAGGACATTGAAAGGCTTGCCTTTGCCGCAACCGACACAGGCGGCAGTAACAGGGTCGCCAAGCTCAGGGATGGGCAAGCCCTTTATATGGATGAGCGGTCAAGGCACGCCGCTCAGGAGAGGGCGTTTGAGGAGGCGCGCATCGCGGAACTCGATGAACTCGAGAAGGCCAGCTGGGCAAAGAGGGCCGGGTACGCGGAAGCAGGAGCCTCTCTTATGTCAAACACGCTCCAGAACCTTTTCATCGCGACCGGAAGCAGGCACAGGGCCATGTTCGAATCCATGAAAGCCTTTGCCGTGGCAGAGACCGTGATACAGACCTACAGAGCAGCGCAGGGCGCTTTCGCATCTCTCGCCCCGATACCGGTCGTGGGCCCAGCCCTTGGCGCGGCAGCCGCAGCTGCCGCCATCGCGGCAGGACTAGCGAGGGTGGAGCAGATAAGGAATACGAGGCCGGAGGGCGCGACCAGCTCCATAGATTCAGGAGGAAGGGCGAACCCGCAATACTCGGGTGGCTCGCCAGGCGCGTACCCGGTGCCTACAAGGGTCGAGGACGCAAGGCCTTCGCAGTCCATAACGGTGCAGATATACAACCCTCTTTCTGAGCAGAACTGGCAGAAGATCGTGGAAGACAACATCGTGCCGGCCTTGAGGGAAGTCGGTGACAGGAACATCGCCGTGAACATAACAAAAATGGCTTAGCGAGGCAGGTAATGGCAGACTGGGCAAAAATAAAATTCTATTGGAAGTCGTTTTCAGGCTCCCAGGGCTCCGCGCTTGAAGCGAGCTCGACTTTCGAGCGCACGAGCGTAGCGAATATCTGCAACATGCTCGAGACGAACCTGTGGCAGGCAGCCTTGGGAATGGGGCCGCATTACATAACGCACGACTCCGGTGAAGGAAACTCCCATGAGGCGGACTATCTCGCGGTTTCAGGACATAACTTTGCTTCCATCAACGCGCTCGTCAAACTCCAGTATTCAAACGATGGAGAATCGTACCTTGATGCCTTCACGCCATTCATCCCTGCCTCTGACAGGGCTTTCGTAAAAGAGTTCACGAGCCCCGGGGCTTACAGGTACTGGCGGCTTGCGCTTGAAGGCACGGTCATAGCCCCGTTTATCTATATAGCGGCATGGGGATTAAGGACAGAGCTCGATTACGCTAGCGCGTCATTCGACCCGAACGAGCAGGAGGTCAAGGCCGTGGTCAATCTGAGCAATGGCGGATATCTCGCCGGCGCTCACGCTAAGTATATCGAAAGGTCCATGACAATAAGGTTCGACGACGCGGACGCTGCGCTTTACGGGAAGGTCAAGGAATGGTGGGAAGGCAGCGGCACAAGGAATTTTTTTGTGGCGTGGGAGAATTCAGGGCACCCTGAGGATGTCTTTCTGATGAGGCCAGAGCCGAGGTTTTCAAACCCGCTCAAATCTGGAGGGGCCGCCAGGGATATCGTGATAGCGCTTACAGGCCGGAAGGAATAAAGAGGAGTCAACATGGCAGACCTGCGTATACAATTCAGCGAAGAGATGGTAGGGACCGGGCATCCTGTAAAGGCTGATACGCTCAACCGTCTTTCCCTTGTCGAGCACAACAACGACGGGACGCACAAGTATAACCTGACTGGTTACAAGGAGCTTGACCTGCGCGAGTTCTTACCTGTTGGTTTTGTAACCAACGGCTCGGTTGATTACTCAACTGAGATACAAGCCTGCATAACCGCGGGCAAGAGGATATTCATTCCTGCCGGGATATGGCTCTGTGAGAACCTGAATGTGCGGGGATATCGCAATATCAGGGGCGCGGGCCGGGCCAATACCATTCTGAAGATACCCGTCAGCTCGACAAACTGGCTCATCAACAGCTCGGACGGGGCAAGCGGCGGTTGGCTCCCGTACTCATCGATAACTGATCTTTCAATAGACGGCAACAACTCCACGACGGCCCTCGGCGGCATCTACGCCGAGTTCATAACCCAGTGGCTCTTTGAGCGGGTTACCATGTATGGCTTTTACAACTCCGCGGCTGTCGGCCTGTGGCTCAACCACGCATATCAGATGGCCATAAGGGACTGCTACATTCGTATGGGCTCTGCCGGAGCCGGAAAGAAGGGCGAAGCCTGCTTCAAATTAGGGGCCACGACCGCAGACCCTGTCCATACAACGCACATCACCTATGACAACTGCCTTGCCCAGTACAGTGGGACGGGTTTTCTGCTGGCGGCCATGGGCAACAGGGGCGACCAGTTCACAATAAGACAGTGTGCGGCTGGCAACCATGATTATGGGATAAGGGTACAGGATTTCTACAGGAGCGTGAGAATTGAAAATACCCTTATAGAAAACACATCAGTTAACGGCGTGAGGGTTACTACCGCAACGCCATACAATATCCACAATATAAGACTCGAAGACCTTACGATGTACGAGAACACCGTTGCTGTTTATACAGACCAGGTGGACGGCCTCAGTATGGATAAGCTCAGGTTCGCAGGTGACGACGCTGGAGGGCATACGGCCTTTTGTATTGTCAATACAAAGCGCGTGGAACTTGGGACTTACAATGTCGAGGACACGGCCTACGATACCATCGTGGCGGCCAGCACCATCGACCCCAGAATGCCGAACCTGGACCTGGACGACGCCACGCCTTCGGTCGCGGTTGGCGGAAAAAGGCAGTCCTTCAAGACTCAATCGGTAAATCCAACGACCATTACTGCGTTTGATGATGGGGTAGCCGGACAGGAGATAACCATACTCTTCGTTGACAGCAACACCACCATCGATTTTACCGGAACGAACCTCAATGGTAATGGCGGTGCGGACTTTGTGGGGGCAATCGGCGATGTGATGACCGGGGTCTTTGACGGGACGGACTGGTACTTCCAGGTCCACGATAATACGCCATGATAAAGCGCAGCGACATGACGCCCGCGAAAAGATCGCAAGGCTGGTCATCAAAAGGAGCGTGATTCGATGGGGATGGTTCTTAGCCGCAGATTCCTGGAAGAACTCGGGAGATGCTCAAATACTTCCAATGTCGTTGTCGAGTTCGAACTGGACAACGGGCCCGTAAGGTTCGGCTTTCATGGAAGGAACGCGCTGCCGCCGACCCTCTTCAGGGCTGATGGGGCTTATTGCGCTGATGGCTACTTGCGCCCGGCAGGGAGCGACGAGCTCCCGTTTGTGATCCCGGCGCTCAAGACAGTCTCTTCGCTTCAGAACAGGATAGATGTGCGCTCAGGTTATACCACGAGAGGGCAGTTTACTGTCGTGATCACCGGAAAGGAAAATTTCACGGCGCTTGTAAGCGACGAGTACCTGAAGAACAGGCGCGTCAAGCGCAAGGACGGTTTCATAGCTCATGGTTTCACCTGGGTCGATTACGCCCCGACATTTACCGGCAAGGTCCTTGACTGGTCCAGAAGAGGCGATGAGCTCACGGTCGTAATTGCCGATGATTTAAAAGAAGCGTCCGCCAGGATCCCGGCTGAAACCGAGTCGAGGACCGCTTTCATAGAATACAGGGCGATGAACCCTGCGGACATCATGGCTGACATCATCGTCTCCAGGCTCGGCGTAGACGCTTCTCTGGTCGACCTCGAGGTCTTTGCCTTGGAAAGGGACAGATGGCTCGGAGCGTGGAAGTTTGACAGGATACTTACGGAACCGCTGGAGGCAAACCAGTTCCTTAACGAACTCCAGGTGGAATCTAATTCCTTCATCGTACATGATGGCGAAAAAATCGGGTTCAAGGTCTTTGCCCCGCCAGTGCCAGGGCAGGCGGTCGATGAATGGACGGACAGGACCTTTTTGAAGGACTCCTTCGCCGTAAAGTCAGGCTACAGGGACGGCTTCTGCAACAGGGTGGTTGTCTACTACGATTACGACGAGTCAGGCGGAGACAGGGAAGGGAACTATGAGTCAGCGGTCATAGCTGCTGACGCCGCCTCCCAGAGCGCTTCCCAGTGGAAAGAGACCTCGACCAGGACAATAAAGAGCAAGTGGATAAGGTCGCATACATTCATGGAAGAGCCGGGTCTGGGCGGGATCAAGGTCTATCACGCGTCAAGGGCGAACGGGGAGGGGACAGGGCAGTTATCGTTCGTCAAGGCCTCCTCATCATTGACATGGACTTCACCTGGAGGGACGGCTGGAGAGTCCGTGAAGCTTACGCGCGACGGTAAATATCAGGTCTTTGACGCCGATAAAAACAGGTTCGTGAGGGTGCTTGTGAGCGTCGCCACTCTTCCGGCTGCAAATGCGGCTTCAACAGTGGAAATAAGCGCGATAGGGGGCGCCAACCATGCCTCAACGCTTGCGGGAAAGCTTCTCAACCGGTACAGAGACCCTGTGGCGACGATGAGCTTCGATGTGGATATAAACTGCATGGCCTCTGCTTCAAGTTTCATGAAGCCCGCGGACTTGAAAGACCTCACAACCGACGAGGCGTGCGGCAAGGGCGCGGCAAGCTGGTTTAGAAACAGGGTCATGCTGACGAGCGTCAGGCCGGATTTCGCTTCAGGCAGGGTCTCGGTGGAGGGCGTCGAGACAAAGATGTCAAGGCGGTACGGCTTCATAGCCCCTGCCGGGCTGCCTGATTACGAGGGCGCTTCATCGGCCCAGAGGGCATACGGGTACCTGGGGAACGCCTCCAACCTCACTGGCGGGGTGGACGGATATCATATCTGGTAAGGAGAGTTTATGGCAGCGCCAACATTTTCATGGAACGCGATTACTTCAGCGCAGACTGATGCGGAAAGCCCGATCGATACGACCCTCATGGAGGGAGTCAGGCAGAACCTGGTACATCTCAAAGAGTGGCTTGGGGACAGTTTCACCCCGGCAGTGGACCACGACCATGACGGCATAAACAGCAAGAGCGTTGTGCTCGCCGATTCCGTAGTTTCGATCGCCAAGCTGAAACTCGCGAGGGGAAGCTTCGGGGCTTCAACAGGCGGCAGCTATTATATCCCGGTGGCCAGATACTCACATCTGCCGAGCCTTAACAAGACAGGGTCCATATATGCCGTCCAGCTGCTCCTCCAGACGCGCCAGCTCCTGTCCACCACGGGCGAGGTCTGGGAAGTGAGCGTACAGGCGCAGCTGGATAACAGCGAATACTTTTGCGTTTACTGGGATTACCACACCAATTAGGAGGCGAAAATATGTATATAGAAGTCCTTCACGATGATGCCGGAAACATAATGGCCTGCTACTGCGCGGATACGCTCCCTGCCGGGCAGGCTGAGGCGATGCTCACATTCACCGGCATACCGCAGGGGTTGACGCACGCGAGGCTCAATATTGACACGCTTACGGCAGTGGAGATTGAAAGCGGGAGCGGTCCGAGGGCCGTCATAGACCCTGTTACCGGCCAGCTCAGAGTCGAGGAGACGGACAGGACCAGATTCGTAATGGATAATTTCGAAGTGGACCTTGCCTCTGTTGTCGCCCAGTGGGGCGTGAGTTTTAAAGGCATAAGGAGAAAGGCGTAGGCTATGCCGGAGGTCAAAGAGACGGAACGGGTCGCGGAGCTTATTGCCGAGAAGCTGGCAGCGAGGTTAGGCGCGTGCGCCTTTTCTCCAGCTGAGCAGGAGGCGGTAAAGGACCTCCTGAGGACCAAGAGAAACGCCGTGAGGACTTTCCTGTGGATATGCGGGGCGGTGATGCTCTGGGTCTTGAAGGACGCTTATGTTTATCTGGCCAGCCATCTGGCGCTCAAATAGGAGGGATGTGCGTTGAAGCTTTCGGAAATGCAGAGAAGGTTCCCTTTGATGGTGGCTGAGCGTATAAGGCAGGCGTACGCCGGCGGCTATGAGCTGAGCTTCGGCGAAGCATTCAGGACAGAAGAGCAGCAGAAGCTCTATGTGCGCTCCGGCAAGAGCCGCACCATGAACTCTCCTCACATGGACAGGCTCGCGGTGGACTTCAACCTGTTTAAAGACGGCAAATATCTGACCGACGGGAGCCTGTACAGGCCCCTTGGCGAAAAATGGGAAGCCCTTGGCGGCAGGTGGGGCGGCAGGTTTGGAGTAGAGCCTCAGGATTACGCGACAAAAACAGGCTGGGACGCGAACCATTTCGAATACAGGGAGTGATACATGGAGGACAACGCCGTCACGGAAATAAAAAACCTCTCGGAAAACGCGAGGCGACATCTCCAGCATAAGCTCCGCGGTGGGCTCCAGTCCGTTATCTCCTGTATTGAGGAAGGAGCCCTTGAGGACGCTTCAAACCGCGTTCTTGATATCTCAGACGAACTGAGGAATATGGGGCTTTGAGGTGACTATGGGAACTCCGATAATAACCGACATACTGGATAGCACGGTAGGCAAGGTAGTGGACAGGCTTACCGACAGGTTCCTTCCGACTTCGCTTGGTGAAAAGGAAAGGGAGGAGCTCAAGCTCGAGGCCCGGCGTATCGCAAGCGAGGAGTACAAGGCAGCATCAGTTGATTCACAGAGCGCCCGCGCCCTCGCGGAAAAAGAGGCCTGGCCCCAGGCTCCTTCCTGGACCAGGGTCCTGACCGTCACCCATAGGCCGATATGGTCTTACGCCGCGCTCTCCCTGTTTGTCTGGACTGTACTGGCTCCTTATCTGGGTTTCGGGGAGTTCTCGCTCTCTGAAGTACATAGCGAGATCATGAAGACAGTCATAATCTTTTATTTCGGCGGCAGGTCCCTTGAAAAAACCGCTGAGACGGTCTGGAAAAGGGCTGGCAAGCCGTAACTCCTCAAAAAACAACTTTCCTGTTTGACACCCCCCGGCAGCCTGCCTATAATATGTATGATAGCGAGGTAGTGATGCCGGGGCTTGGAAAGTCTCTTGTAATCATCGGCATAATCATAATTGTAATCGGCCTTTTCGCCGCATACGGCCCGAAAATACCGTATCTTGGCAAACTCCCTGGAGATATCCACATAAAAAGGGATAACTTCGTCTTCTATTTTCCGCTCGCCACATCCATAATAATCAGCGTTATTTTGAGCCTGATACTCTATTTTTTTACAAGGCGCTAGTGTTGTAAAAAAGAGAATCCAGCGGCTGAAGTTGCAATAATAACACACTCTCAAGATGCCTTTGATAATCAAGTGTCTGAATTAAATGGGGATTTATTAATGGCACATTTATTGCTTTATAATGCAGACATGAAGATGCAACACACCTTGAAAGACGAAATAGAGTTCTCAGGGATAGGCCTTCACACCGGCCACCCCGTAAATGTCAGGATAACGCCGTCGGGACCCGACACCGGGATCAGGTTTTACAGGAAAGACCTGCCCGGGAGCCCCTGCATAAAGGCTGTCTCAGCCAATGTCATCTCCACCAGCTACGCGACCACCATAGGCGTCAAGGGCGCGTCCGTCTCCACAATCGAGCATCTCATGGCCGCCTTCTACGGCATGGGCGTGGATAACGCCATCGTCGAGATCGACGGCCCCGAAGTGCCTATCATGGACGGCAGCGCCGTTGACTTCATAGGCATGATAGAGTCTTCAGGCCTCATGGCTCTTCCGGCCTTGAGGCAGTATCTTGTCATAAAGAAACCGATAAGGGTTTCAGAGGACGACAAATACATCTTCCTTCTTCCCCCTGACGACATGGAGTTCACGATAGACTACTCCATAGATTTCGCGCATCCGTTCCTCAACAAGCAGTCCTTCTCGAGGCTCTTTTCGCAGGATGTCTTCAGAAAGGAGCTGGGAAGCGCCAGGACATTCGGCTTTCTGAAAGATGTCGAAACCCTGAGGGCCAACGGGCTTGCCAGGGGCGGCTCTCTTGAAAACGCGATAGTAATAAGCGACACGGAGATATTGAACGAGGGCGGCCTCAGGTACCCTGACGAGTTCGTAAGGCATAAGGTGCTTGACATGATGGGCGATATTGCCCTCGTGGGCGCGCCTGTAATAGGCCAGCTCATCGCGTACAGGTCGGGCCATTCGCTCAACCATAAGCTTGCGCAAAAGGTGCTCGACAAGCCGGGCAGGTGGGAGCTTACGGATTCCCTGTCGGACAAGGATGTCATGTCTTCGATGCCCGCGCTCCTCGAGAAGCTCGCCACGATTTAGGCCAGCCAATCCATTATCGACAAAGCCCCCTTAGAGGGGCTTTTTTTTTAGCCTGAAAACGCGGACGCCTGTGCCGCTGATTGCAAAAACGCCTGATTTATGTTAATGTTTTTTATGTGCGTTAATTTAAAATAAGCCCTTTTTACGAGACCCCTCCAGTCAGAGGGGTTTTCCTATTAAAGCAAACAGGTCAGGTTAAAAAGGAAAATACAATACCTTGCCAAGCCCATCGGAAAAGAACGGGACAATAAAAAAGCAGGTCTCTCTCGCTGACAATGACCTCGCCGTGCGTCTTTTCGGCGACAGGGGAGATAACCTCAAGAAGGTCGAAAAAAAGCTCGGGGTGGAGATCAATACCCGTGGCTCCCTTGTGATCATAACAGGCGCCCCTGATAAAGCCGAGCTTGCCGAAAGGCTCGTCCTCGACCTCTATGATCTCCTCGCAAAAGGCTACTCCATGTCCCCCCATGATCTGGACTACGCCGTGAGGATGGCCCTGGCTGGCAGGCAGATGAAGCTTTCAGATGTCTTCATGGACACGGTATTCGTCTCTTACAGGAAAAAAGTCATCGCGCCAAAGAGCGTGACGCAGAAAAGGTATGTTGACGCGATACGGAGGAACGACATAGTATTCGGCATAGGTCCCGCCGCAACCGGCAAGACCTACCTTGCCATGGCCATGGCCGTTGCCGCCCTCACCAGCAAGGAAGTCGACAGGATAATACTTACGAGGCCCGCGGTAGAAGCAGGCGAGAAGCTCGGGTATCTGCCCGGCGACCTGGCGGCCAAGGTCGACCCGTATCTGAGGCCCCTGTATGACGCGCTGCATGACATGATAGATTTTGAAAAGGCCCAGAAACTTCTGGAACGAGGCACCATCGAGGTCGCGCCCCTGGCGTTCATGAGGGGCAGGACCCTGAACGACTCGTTCATCATCCTCGACGAAGCGCAGAACACGACGATAGAGCAGATGAAGATGTTTCTCACGAGGCTGGGTTTCGGCTCCAAGGCCGTCATCACCGGAGACATAACGCAGATAGACCTGCCGCTTGCCAAGCCCTCGGGCCTTGTGGAAGCTCAAAAGATACTCGAGAATGTCGAAGGCATAGAGTTTGTAACTTTTTCCGAGACAGATGTTGTCAGGCACCCTCTCGTCCAGAAGGTCGTAATGGCCTTCGAGAAGATGGAACAAAAGAGGAAGAGCGCCCTGCCGGAGGAGCCCTGAGAAGATGCAAGGCCAGGATGGGAGGCCCTCTCAAAAAGGGAAGGAAGCGGGCGGGGCCGTAAGGAACCTTGGAATACTGGTGCTTGCCAGCCTTCTGGCAACGCTGCTTTTTTTTCCACACCTTGCGTTTACCGGCTACACCTACAGCCCCGGAGATGTCGCCACGGTTGACGTGAAATCACCTGTAAGGGCACATGACGCCGGTATCTCCGTAATGAAAGGCGAGACAGTCGTCCGGGAAGGGCAGGTCGTCTCGGAGCATGACCTCGCCAAACTCCACCTCATAGAATCGGCTATTCAGGAAGCGCGGGCCGCGGTGCCGGCAACCGGGTTTTTCGTCTTCGTCCTAATTCTACTTTCCGCAGCCTACATACTTGCCTCAAGGAACATTAAGAAGTTCGCGTGTTCGACAAAGGACCTCCTGCTCATGACTTCTGTTTTCGCCGGGGTCCTGCTGCTTTTGAGGCTTTCAGATACGGCCGCCCTGGTTTTGAAGGAGCTGATGCCTGGACCCACGGCAGCGTACAGGTTTATAGTCCCGGTCGCCGTCGGGCCCATGCTCGTCCGGCTTCTTCTCAACACTGAAACCGCGCTGGTATTCGCTGCAGTCACTTCGATAGTCGCCGGATACTTCATAGGCGGCGGCGTTGAGATGGCCGCATACTCCTTTATCGGGGGCATGGTCGCGGCAGCCGGGGTGAAGCACTGCACCCGCAGGTCTATAGTCATAAAGGCCGGCATATTCCTCGGCCTGGCCAACGGCGCGGCCCTCATTTGCATATCCGCGATAAAGGGCGGCATCGCCGAGCCGTTTCCGCTTCTCATGACAGGGTTTCTTAACGGCATTTTCACGGCTATCCTTGCCATAGGAATAGCCCCTGTCCTTGAGTCGATTTTCCAGTACACGACAGACATAAAGCTCCTCGAGCTGTCCAGGATGGACCACCAGCTCTTGAAGGAGCTTGCCATCAAAGCCCCCGGCACATACCATCATTCGCTCATAATAGGTACTTTGGAGGCCGCCGCCGAATCGATAAGCGCGAACCCGCTTCTGGCGCGCGTGGGCGCGTACTACCATGACATAGGCAAGATGAAGATGCCCCAGTACTTCGTGGAGAACTCCACTGAGGACAGGCACGGCAAGCTCACGGCTTCCATGAGCGCCCTTGTGCTGGCGAGCCATGTTAAAGAAGGAGTCGAGCTGGCGAAAAAGCACAGGCTCGGCGCGGAGATAACCGACATCATAAGCCAGCACCACGGCACAGCCCTCATCGCTTTTTTCTATCAGAAGGCCAGGGCTGAGGAGCGTGAGGCTGAAGTGCCTGAAGGGGACTTCCGTTATCCGGGCCCCAAGCCGCAGACAAAAGAGGCTGGTATAGTAATGCTTGCCGACGCCATAGAGGCCGCCAGCAAAACCCTGTCCGACCCTTCGCCGGACAGGATACAGTGGCTTACCCAGAAGATAGTTAACAAGATATTCTCGGACGGGCAGCTTGACGACTGCGAGCTGACCTTGAAGGACCTCCACGCCATAACAAGGAGCTTCAACAAGGTGTTCGAGGGCATGTATCACCAGCGGGTGGACTATCCCGAACCCGTCGATATACTGAAGGAGAAGGAGCTTGAAGGTACTGGTTCAGGGAAAAGGCCGGACGAAGATAAAAAAAATGGCAGAGACCGCATTAAAAGGCTTGGGGTTTGACGACCGCGAGCTGAGCGTGCTTTTGACCGGCAACGCCGAAGTAAGGGAGCTGAACCGGGAGTACAGGGGGAAGGACAAACCGACCGATGTTTTGAGCTTCCCGATGGGAGATGCTTATCTGCTGGGTGATATAGTGATATCGACTGAAAAAGCCGCTTCGCAGGCAATCGAGTTCGGCGTTTCGTTTGACGAGGAGATGGCAAGGCTCCTTGTACACGGCCTGCTGCACCTTGCGGGCTACGACCATGTGAAGGGCGGCCGCCAGGCGAGGAAGATGAAGGACAAGGAAGAGGAACTGATGGGATTGCTGCGCGCCGGGAGGCTTATCTGACCTGATGGAAACAAAGGCGCCTTTTGAATTCAAAAAATACCTTAAAAAGAGTTTTGAGATACTGCAACTCAAGGGCGCGGCGGCCGAAGAGGTCGCTTCTGACGAGCGCGCCCTAAAGCCCGGCATACTGATACTTGCCATAGGCGGGCTGGCCGTGGCCATAGGGGCTGTTTTTCAAGGCCAGGTCTCGGCTCCCGCCGAGGCGGCCTTTCTGTTGCTTTTCGCCCCGGCCCTCAATGTCCTGATGTTCTCTATTTTCATAGCCATGTTCCACGGTTTCGCCAGGCTCCTGGGCGGAAAGGCGACATTCCAGGAGTATTACAGGGCAACTTCTCTCGGGTGGATAATCTCATGGGCCCAGGCCGTGCCCGCGCTCGGCGCGGTATTGAGCCTGTGGTCCATCCCGGTCAATGTGCTCATATTGAAGAGGGTGCATAAACTCAGAATGCTGGAAGCCGCGGCAGTAATGGCCCTCATGATGAGCGTCGCGATGGGAATACTTTATTTAATGGGCATGATAGGCTAAAATGGAAGAATGGACACGGGAGAGATAAAAAAGCCTAAAAACTGGTTCGAGAGCCTGAACTTCGCGATTGAGGGCGTCATTTACGCCTTCAAGACGCAGAGGCATGTCAGATACCATTACATCATAGCCGCCGGGGCGCTCTTCCTTAGCCTGTTTCTCGAACTCCCCGTAATAGAGTTCGTGCTTTTCGCGATGGCAGTCATCATCCTGCTTTTCGCCGAGATGATGAACACCGCCATCGAGGAGACGGTCAACCTCGTCGAGGACAAGCACCACATGATAGCGAAGAACGCGAAGGATGTCTCGGCAGGCGCTGTGCTCATAGCGTCTATCGGGGTGGCCATAATGTCTTACATGATATTCACGAAGTACATCTACGAGCCGATGGGGCTTATCCTGCGCGACGCGAGGGCTTTCTCCGGCCATATAGCGGTCATCTCGCTCCTGCTGGTCCTTATCGCGGTCGTCACATTGAAGGCCCTTGCGGGAAAGGGCAGGCCGCTGCACGGGGGCATGCCCAGCGGACACTCTGCCGTAGCCTTTTCGCTTGCCACAAGCATAAGTCTAATTTCCCTTGACCCGTTCGTGGTCATACTGTCGGCGGTCATGGCTGTCATGGTCAGCCACTCGAGGCTCGTTGGCGGGATACACACCAGGGTCGAGGTCTTTCTCGGCGGGCTCCTGGGGCTTGGGCTTACGCTCCTCCTTTTCCGCGTCTTTTTCCTTACACTTAAATGATAAAGATACTGGCTTTTTCCATATTGTCGGGAATAGCGCTCGTTTTTGCCTTCCCGCCCTTCTCGCTCGGATTCCTGGCGTGGGCCGCGCTCGTGCCCCTGTTTCTTGTGCTGGAGACACGGACATGGAAGGGAGGCTTTTCCGCCGGTTTTCTGGCGGGGTTCGCCTTCAACCTCGGGGCCGTTTACTGGGTAGTGCACTCCATGTACAACTACGGCGGCGTACCGGTCGCGGCCGCTATCGTAGTGATGCTCGTCCTCGTCCTGTATATGGCCCTGTACTGGGGCGTGTTCGGAGTGCTGTACACATTTACTAGGGGGCTTCCGGGGGTTGTCCGGCTTCTTTTGATACCCGCCTTCTGGGTAGCGCTCGAATACGCGAGGGCCCACATTTTAACCGGTTTCCCCTGGGTGCTCGTCGGCTACACGCAAGCGCCTTATCCGGCGCTCATACAGGTCGCTGACACCACGGGCGTATGGGGAGTGTCTTTCGCGGTTGTGGCTTTTAACGCAAGCCTTGCGTTCCTTGCGGCAGGCATGCTGTTCAAGGACAGGGACGAGAAGGCCCCTGTGCTGCCAGTCGTTGTAGCTTCAGCCCTTGTCGTGTCGATGGCCGCCTACGGGGCCGTGAGGATGAAGATGGTCGACGGTGAGTTGCCCCAATGGCGCACCCTGAGGGTCGCCCTGGCCCAGGGCTCTATCGACCAGGGGGTCAAATGGGACGGCAGGTACCAGCAGGAGACCATCAACATATACAGGAAGCTCACTGAAGATGCTTCGAACAGGCAAGCAAGGCTCGTAATATGGCCCGAGACTGCCATACCTTATTATTACGACGCTGAAGAGATAAAAGATGGGCAGATAGGCGCTCTCGCGCGGTCGGCCTCCACTTACATATTGACCGGAAGCCCCTCATATAATTATAATCCACAGTCTAATAAAGTGACCTACTTCAACAGCGCCTTTCTCATTGACCCGAAAGGCGAGACCATCGGGAGGTATGACAAGTACCACCTCGTGCCCTTCGGAGAGTATCTGCCGCTCCGTGGCATACTCCCGTTTGAGAAGCTGACCGCAGGGATAGGGGACTTCACCGAAGGGCAGGGTCCGGTGCCGATAACTTTCGGGGAGGCCAGCATAGGGACCCTGGTGTGCTTTGAATCCATCTTCCCGGAGATAGCCCGGGGACATGTTAAAAACGGCGCAACCCTGCTGGCCACAATTACGAACGACGCGTGGTTCGGCCGCACTTCGGCCCCGTCACAGCATTTTCAGATGGCCATATTCAGGGCCGTTGAGAATAAGTCTTTCCTCGTACGCTCAGCCAATACCGGGGTAAGCGGGATAATCGACCCTGTCGGCAGGGTGAGGAACGCGACAGGCCTTTACGAGCGCACGGCAATAGTAGACGATGTCGGGCTCAGGCAGGGGCCGCTTACTTTTTACACTATTTACGGCGATGTCTTTGCCTGGGGCTGCTCAATCATATCCGCCGCCTTTTTGGCTTTGAGAAAAAGGCGTGTGGGCTGAAATAGAAATTGTCATTCTGAGCGGAGCGAAGAATCTGCTTTTTTAATATTCTGCCGCAATCAGTTGAAAAAGAAATAAGAAGCGCACGGAGGAATTTTTACGATGTTCGAGGAAACAAAAGAGAACCTTCAGACCGTAAAGACCAAATTCCAGGATTTACGGAGCTATCTTTGACCAGGCTACAAAGGTCGACGAACTGAACGAATTAGAGGCGAGGCTTTCAGAGCCGACGCTCTGGAACAACCCGGAAGAAGCCCAGAAGCTCACGAAAAGAAAATCCGAGCTGACTTTCGGAATCGACGCCCTGGGCAGGATAGGCTCTCTCGTTGAAGACGCAGAGGTGCTCATAGAGCTTGCCGAAGAGGCTCATGATGCCTCAGTGGCAAAAGAGGCTGAGGAGAAGCTCAATGAGGCCAGTGAAGCGATAAGGAAAGCCGAAGTAAGAAGGATGCTCTCCGGCGAGCACGACCGCTTGAACGCCATAGTCTCCATCCACCCGGGCGCGGGCGGCACCGAGGCCCAGGACTGGGCTGACATACTCATGAGGATGTACCTTCGCTGGGTCGAGCTGAAGGGTTTCAAGGCCGAGGTAGTGGACTTTCTGCCCGGAGACGAGGCCGGGGTCAAGAGCGTTACCTTCACGGTCACTGGCGAGTACGCCTACGGGTACCTGAAGGCTGAGGTCGGAGTCCACAGGCTTGTGAGGATATCTCCTTTCGACTCCAACAAGAGGAGGCACACCTCATTCGCGTCCGTCTTCGTCTACCCTGAAATAGAGGACGACATAGAGGTAGAGATAAACGAGGCTGACCTCAGGGTCGATACCTACCGTTCAAGCGGCGCGGGCGGCCAGCATGTGAACAAGACCGATTCCGCCGTCAGGCTAACGCACATGCCCACCGGCATTGTGGTCGCCTGCCAGAACGAGAGGAGCCAGCACAAGAACAAGGCCACGGCAATGAAGCTCCTGCGGGCCAGGATCTACGAGCTCAAGCTCGAAGAGCAGGAAGCCAAGATGCAGGAGTTCAGCAAGGACAAACGCGACATAGCCTGGGGCAGCCAGATAAGGTCTTATGTCATGCAGCCGTACAGGCTCATAAAAGACCACCGGACTGGTTTTGAGACCGGCAACATAGACCCGGTGCTCGACGGTGCGCTCGATGGCTTCATAGAGGCTTATCTGCAGATGCGTTCGGGTGGGGGCAAGGCCAAAGAAGCTTAAGCGGGCACGCGCTGAAAAAGCTATGAAGAGTACGCCTCATTCCTCGCTCTCTTCGCAGCCCAGCAGCGGCACTTTTTGAGCGGCCTTTTGCCGTTGGGAGCTTCAAGCGCCCATCTGTTTTTGCAGTATACTGGCACTTTTTTTAAGCGGCCTTAATTGAGATGAACTATTTCAGTTGCCTGCCTGGTTTTCCGTACCGAAAAGCGACATCTCTCTGGCTGGGGCAGGAGATTTACCTCCGGATAATGAAAGACTTTTTCTTGCCTTCCAGCTAAAAAAGCCTTGACATTGGTTGGCTAGTGATTTATATATTTAAATTCAGTTTCCGCCAGACTTTTCGTTGGTGGGGTCTGCCGTTTTTCTATTTTGAGGGTTTTCCCAGGTATTTCGCTGGCGTAGCTCAACGGTAGAGCAGCTGATTTGTAATCAGCAGGTTGCGGGTTCGAATCCCATCGCCAGCTCCAGAGGTTTACAGGCGTTACTTGCCGGCTCACGCAATCCGGAGGGATCCACAGGGCGTTCTCGCCAGCTTCATTCTCCCGGGGTTTGAGAGCTGATGTGACCTTAACCTGCGCCGTAAGCTTAAAGGCCGGTAAAGGGCTTTTGATATAATCAAGCGGTAGTTTGGCACGGAGAGGTACCCGAGGGGCCAAAGGGGGCAGACTGTAAATCTGCTGGCTATGCCTACGGAGGTTCGAATCCTCCCCTCTCCACCAGTTTTGCTGATTATAGCAGGAATTCCCGCGGGTGTAGTTCAATGGTAGAACTCCAGCCTTCCAAGCTGGATGCGTGGGTTCGATTCCCATCACCCGCTCCATATTCATAAGCATACACGATTTTGAGGGCGCGTGGTGATGGCGCGTATAAAAACAAGGCCCATGTAGCTCAGTTGGCAGAGCACGTCCTTGGTAAGGACGAGGTCAGCGGTTCGATCCCGCTCATGGGCTCCATTTTACCCCAACAGTATAAAATTAATTGCCCGGAGGACAAAATGAGCAAGGCTAAATTTGAGAGGGGAAAAGCGCATCTTAACGTCGGCACCATAGGGCACGTCGACCACGGCAAGACATCCTTGACCGCGGCGATAACGAAGGTGTTGGCATCGAAGGGATACGCGGATTTCCTCGCATATGAGAATATAGACAAGGCTCCTGAGGAAAGGGAGAGAGGCGTTACGATATCCATCTCCCATGTCGAGTACCAGACCGACAAGAGGCATTACGCCCACATCGACTGCCCGGGTCATGCCGACTACATAAAGAACATGATCACCGGAGCCGCGCAGATGGACGGAGCGATACTCGTCGTGTCCGCCGCTGACGGCCCGATGCCGCAGACCAGGGAGCATATCCTTCTTTCCAGGCAGGTCGGCGTCCCTTATGTGGTAGTGTTCCTCAATAAGATAGACATGGTAGACGACAAGGAGCTTCTCGAACTGGTCGAGCTCGAAGTCAGGGAACTTCTGTCCCTGTACAAGTTCCCCGGCGATGAAATCCCGTTCATAAAGGGCTCTGCCCTCAAGATACTGGAGTGCGGCTGCGGCAAGAAGGAATGCCAGTGGTGCGGCGCGATACACGAGTTGACCGACGCCCTTGACACCTACATCCCGGACCCCAAGAGGGAGATAGACAAGCCTTTCCTCATGCCTGTTGAAGACGTGTTCTCGATATCGGGCCGCGGTACTGTCGTAACCGGCAGGGTCGAGAGGGGCGTGATCAAGGTGGGCGAGGAAATTGAGATAGTCGGCATTCGCGACACGCAGAAGACGATCGTCACCGGAGTCGAGATGTTCAGGAAGCTTCTGGACGAGGGACGCGCCGGAGACAACATCGGAGCGCTGCTCCGCGGAACCAAGAAGGAAGATGTCGAGAGGGGCCAGGTGCTCGCGAAGCCCGGTTCAGTTACCCCGCACACGAAGTTCAAGGGCGAGGTGTACATCCTCACGAAGGAAGAGGGAGGCCGCCATACCCCGTTCTTCAACGGGTACAGGCCGCAGTTCTACTTCAGGACGACCGACGTCACCGGAGTCTCCAAGCTGCCCGAGGGCACGGAGATGGTCATGCCTGGAGACAATGTTAGCATAGAAGTCGAGCTTATAAACCCGATAGCCATGGAAGAAGGCCTCAGGTTCGCCATCCGCGAGGGCGGCAGGACTGTAGGCGCGGGCGTCGTAACCAAGATAATAGCGTAAGAAAGAAAGAGCGGGTCCGGCAAGGTCCGCGGAGGATGAGATGAGAGACATAATTACCCTTGCCTGCACCGAGTGCAAGCGCAGGAACTATTCGACGACCAAGAACAAGAAGACTACGCCCGACAGGCTGGAACTGAAGAAGTATTGCAAGTTCTGCCAGAAGCACACGCCACACAGAGAGACCAAGTAAAAGCGTAAAGCGCGCCCGGCCCAAAGGCCGGGCTTGCTTCGTTTGTCTCCGGCTTTTCGGACGACAGGGCAGTAGCTCCAACGGTAGAGCGGCGGTCTCCAAAACCGCATGTTGGGGGTTCGAATCCCTCCTGCCCTGCCATTTTTTTTACCGTGCCTTGAAGGCCGGGAAAGAGGTTGAACGGCATGGAGAAGATCGACAGGGCAAAAGAATTTTTTGGAGAGGCCAGACAGGAACTTAAAAAAGTCACCTGGCCCACCAAGCAGCAGACGAAAACCTCGACCTGGGTCGTATTGGCGGTTACTTTCATACTGGCCATATTCCTGGGGCTGGTTGACCTGCTTTTTTCGAAAATGGTCGGCTTAATACTGAAATGAGGCAGGTATTTTAATGGGGAAAAAATGGTATGTCGTGCATACCTATTCGGGTTATGAGAACAAGGTTAAGTCCGCGCTCGAAGAGAAGATAAAGCAGACCGGCAAGGAAGGTCTCTTCGGCGAAGTCCTCGTCCCATCCGAAAAAGTGGTGGACATGGTCAAGGGAGTGAAGAGGACCACCTCGCGCAAGTTCTTCCCCGGCTACATCCTTATAAATATGGAACTGAACGACGAGACCTGGCACATCGTAAAGGGCGTGCCCAAGGTAACGGGCTTTGTCGGCGGACAGGAAACCCCCCCTACCATTTCCGAGGAAGAGGTCTTCAAGATAACCCGGCAGATGGAAGAAGGGGCTGTGAAGCCCAAGCCCAAGGTCAGCTTTGAAAGAGGCGAGAATGTAAGGGTCGTAGACGGGCCTTTCACCAACTTCGCCGGCGTAGTCGAGGAAGTCAAGCCGGAAAAGGGCAAGCTCAGGGTCCTGGTGAGCATATTCGGCAGGGCAACGCCCGTTGAGCTCGATTTCGTCCAGGTCGAGAAGGCTTAAAAAGTTTTCATGCCGGCATCGGCCGGTTTCATAAAGATGATATCAACTACACCGGTTTAAAAGCCGGTGATGACGCGACCGGAGGCCTGAACAGCCGCTCGCACGGTCCGGAAATCGAGAGGATGTATGGCAAAAAAGGTAACAGGACAGATTAAGCTGCAGATACCTGCCGGAAAGGCGAACCCTTCACCCCCGGTAGGCCCTGCGCTCGGTCAGCACGGCGTGAACATCATGGAGTTCTGCAAGACCTTCAACGCCAGGACCCAGGCCCAGGAGGGGATGATAACCCCGGTCGTAATCACCGTTTATTCGGACAGGTCTTTTTCATTCATAACCAAGACCCCTCCAGCCTCAGTGCTTCTTCTGAAGGCCGCCGGAATCGAGAAGGGCTCGAAGGAGCCCAACAAGACCAAGGTCGGCAAGGTAACGAAGAAGCAGGTAGAGGATATCGCGAAACTCAAGCTGCCTGATCTCTCGGCCGTAACCCTCGACGCCGCAATAAAGACCGTCGAAGGCACTGCCCGGAGCATGGGCATCACGGTGGAGGGCTGAGGAAAATGGGCAAGAAATTTGAAGCCGCTAAGGCTAAAATAGATTCCGCAAAGACTTACGAACTTGCAGAGGGCTTTAATCTCGTCCCCGAGACGGTATGCGCCAAGTTCGACGAGACAGTAGAAATATCCGGCAGGCTCGGCGTAGACCCGAAGCACCCTGAGCAGATGGTCAGGGGCACCGTGGTTCTCCCTCACGGCACCGGCAAGACCGTACGCGTCCTCGTGTTCGCCAAGGGCGAAAAAGAGGTCGAGGCAAAGGACGCTGGCGCTGACTTTATCGGCGCTGAGGACATGATAGAGAAGGTCTCAAAGGGCTGGCTCGATTTCGACGCTATCGTTGCCACCCCCGACATGATGGGCGCCGTCGGCAAGCTCGGCAAGGTGCTTGGCCCCAGGGGCCTCATGCCGAACCCCAAGCTCGGGACCGTCACCTTCGATGTCAAGAAGGCCGTTTCCGACCTTAAGGCCGGTAAGGTCGAGTTCAGGGTCGACAAGCAGGGCAATATCCATGTCCCGGTTGGCAAGGCTTCGTTCGGCGGCCAGAAGCTCAGGGAGAACTTCATGTCTCTCATGGACGCTATAATAAAGGCAAAGCCAGCTTCCAGCAAGGGCACCTATGTGAGAAGCCTGTTCGTTTGCACGACGATGGGCCCGTCCATAAGGCTCGACGCGATGGAAATCAGGAACATATTCAAGTAATCGTTTTGGCGGAGGCGGCCGTGGAAGATTCCATGGCCGCTTTAAGCTGAGGGCGATTTTTTACAACTGACGGTCAAAGACAGTAGGGGCGCGAGCTTAATAATCCTACCGAGGCCAGAGAAGGCGATTCGGGAGGCCGGGGTAAACCGGGCTCCGCGGTGCGGGGGGAAGTATTCCTTCGCGCCGGTCACTATTTTTAGCCTTGGCAACTCTCTGTCTTTTGATTGATAAAAAAAAGACAGAAAGGAGGAAAAGTTTTGGAAAAATCACAAAAGGTCAATCTTGTTGAAGAAGTCCAGGACAAGTTCAAGAGGGCCAACGCGACCTTTATCGCCGAGTACCAGGGCATAAAGGCTCAGGACATGAACGAGTTCAGGGCGAACCTCAGGAACGCCTCGATGGATTTCAAGGTGGTCCGGAACACGCTCGCCAGGCGCGCGGTAAAGGGAACCCCGATCGAATCGCTGGCTTCTGAACTGAAGGGCCCCACGGCTATCGCGTTCAGCTACAGCGACGCGGCGCTGGCCGCGAAGACTCTCGTGCAGTTCGCCAAGGAACAGCCGAAGCTCAAGCTCAGAATCGGCACCCTGGGCAACAGGGTCATCTCCGTGCAGGAGATAAAGGGCCTTGCTGAACTTCCGTCGAGGGATGTACTTCTCGCCAGAATGCTTGGCTCGATGAAGGCCCCGATGACAGGTATCGCCGGCGTTCTTGCGGGCGTGCCCAGAAAGTTCCTGTACGCGCTCAACGCGGTAAAGGACCAGAAGGCCGCCGCGGCAGGCGCGTAAAAGGTAAAGCTTTAACCAACTTACATTAATTGATAAAATACAAAATTCGGAGGACTACGATGGCTGACATAAAGAAGGAAGATGTAATCAAGTATATAGAGAGCATGAGCGTACTGGAACTGGCCGATCTCGTAAAGGAGCTTGAGGAGAAGTTTGGCGTCTCCGCCTCAGCCCCCGTAGCGATGGCAGCAGCCCCGGCTGGAGCAGCAGCTCCCGCGGCAGCTGAGCAGACCGAGTTCAATGTCGTCCTGAAGGACGCCGGAGCCGAGAAGATAAAGGTCATCAAGGAAGTCCGCGCCATAACCGGATTGGGCCTCAAGGAAGCGAAGGACCTCGTCGAGGGCGCGCCCAAGACCCTGAAGGAAGGCGTCTCGAAGGATGAGGCCGAGAAGATAAAGAAGCAGGTCGAGAGCGCCGGCGCCAAGGTCGAGATCCAGTAAGCTCTGAGAAAACCGAATATAACCGCAAGGGCGCTTAACCGCGCCGGTATTTACGGGTTGAACCGTAAAATGGTTGTGAACTGCCCGCCGGGAGAGTCCGGCGGGCAGATTCCACTGTAGGATTTCAAAAAGGAGTTAACGAAAATATGGCTTCCTCTACCCATATAACCGCACAAGCCTTGAGGAAGGATTACTCCCGCATAGGTAAAGTCGTCAGCATGCCGAACCTCATAGAGGTTCAGAAGAATTCCTTCGTGCAGTTCCTCCAGACAGACGCGAAAGCCGAGGCCAGGACTGATACCGGTCTCCAGGCTGTTTTCAAAAGCGCTTTTCCAATAAAGGATTTCAGCGGCAACGCCTCATTGGAGTTCGTGAGGTATTCGCTCCTCGAGCCAAAGTATACCACTGAGGAGTGCCATCAGAAGGGCATGACTTACGCCGCTCCGATAAAGCTCATGGTGCGCCTGATAATGTGGGACAAGGACCTCGACACCGGGGCCCAGTCCATAAGGGACATCAAGGAGCAGGAGGTATATTTCGGCGAAATACCCCTGATGACCGAGAACGGCAGCTTTATTATTAACGGGACCGAGAGGGTCATCGTAAGCCAGCTGCACAGGTCCCCCGGCGTCTTCTTCGAATTCGAGAAGCCCAAGGGCTTCACCGGCAAGGTCCTGTATACCGCGAGGGTCATTCCCTACCACGGCAGCTGGCTCGATTTCGAGTTCGACCAGAAGGACTGGCTCTATGTGCGCATAGACAAAAGGCGCAAAATGCCTGTCAGCATCCTCCTGAAGGCCCTCGGCTATTCTGTCGAGGAGATGCTCAATTATTTCTACCCCAGCGAGGAGATAATCCTCGAGAACAAGAAGATCTTAAAGAGCGTTGAGCCCGACTTCCTCGTGGGCCAGAAGGTCAGCCGCGACATAAAAGACCCCAAGACCGGCGAAGTCATCGTAAAGAAAGACAGAAAGTTCACCAGGCTCGTCCTGAAGAAGCTCGTGGCGGCTGGCGTTAAATATATTCCGGTAGAGGTCGAGGACATCGTAGGCAGAATAGCCTCGACGGACATAGTCGACCCCAAGACCGGCGAAGTCGTGCTCGAGTGCAACCAGATACTCTCGCGCGACAAGCTCGACGAAATATCCAGGAGAGAGATATCCTCTTTCAAGCTCCTCCTTATAGAGGCGATGGGTAACTTCTTCAGGGAGACGCTCCTCAACGACAAGATAGAGCACGGCGACAGCAGGACCATAAACGAGTTCCGCAAAGAGAACCCGGACGACCCGATCACCAATATGACCCTGAACGCCAGGATTGAGATATACAAGAGGCTCAAGCCAGGCGATCTGCCGACTGTCGATACGGCCAACGCCTTTTTCCAGGACCTGTTCTTCAATTCCGAAAGGTACGACCTGTCAAAGGTCGGCCGCCTGAAGCTCAACAGGAAGCTCGGCTTCGACACTTCCCTTGATGTCACCACGCTGCGCAAGGAAGACATCCTCGAAGTCGTCCGCTACCTGATACTCCTCAGGAACGGCCAGGGCACGGTTGACGATATCGACCACCTCGGCAACAGAAGGGTCCGTTCAGTCGGCGAGCTCCTGGAAAACCAGTACAGGATAGGGCTCCTGCGCATGGAGAGGGCCGTCAAGGAAAGAATGAGCCTGGGCGAGCTTGAAACGCTCATGCCGCACGACCTTATAAACCCGAAGCCGGTCTCCGCCGTCATAAAGGAGTTCTTCGGCTCTTCGCAGCTTTCGCAGTTCATGGACCAGACCAACCCGCTTTCAGAGGTCACCCACAAAAGGAGGCTTTCGGCCCTTGGGCCTGGAGGTCTCACGAGGGAAAGGGCGGGTTTCGAGGTCAGGGACGTTCACGCGACCCATTACGGGCGCATATGCCCGATCGAGACGCCTGAGGGACCGAACATCGGCCTCATAGTCTCTCTTTCGACCTACGCGCGCGTAAACGATTTCGGCTTCATAGAGACCCCTTACAGGGAAGTCCGCGAAGGCAGGGTCACGGTCAGTATAAACTACCTGTCCGCCCTCGACGAGGAAGACCATGTGATAGCGCAGGCAAACGCGGCTCTTGACAAGGACGGCAGGTTCACCAGCGAGTTCGTCTCCGCCAGGAAGGGCGGCGAGTTCATCATGGCCCGTCCCGAGGACATAACTCTCATGGATGTCTCCCCGAATCAGCTCGTCTCGGTGGCCGCGGCCCTCATACCGTTCCTCGAAAACGACGACGCTAACAGGGCGCTCATGGGCTCGAACATGCAGAGGCAGGCAGTGCCGCTCAT
>Ga0209342_10000649_pt1 | contig 40407 bp, 37 predicted proteins | sample RifCSP16_2_FD_184023 | JGI IMG/M metagenome (GOLD analysis project Ga0209342, IMG submission 184023) | Soil microbial communities from Rifle, Colorado - Rifle CSP2_sed 16_2 (SPAdes) (version 2) | ecosystem: Environmental > Terrestrial > Deep subsurface > Rock core/Sediment | place: Rifle...
TGGGGCTCCGTGACGGGTGTGCTGGGCGGCACCCGCCGCCGGCCGGAGCTGATCCAGAGCGCCCGGCGCACCACCTACGCGCTGCTGGGCCTGCTCACCGTGGCGTCGGCGTCGCTGCTCACCGCGCTGCTGCGTCACGACTTCAACGTGGCCTACGTCGCCTCGTACACCAGCCGCAACCTGCCGGCGGTGTACACTATCGCCGCCTTCTACGGCGGCCAGTCGGGCAGTCTTCTCTTCTGGGCCTTCGTCCTCAGCATCTTCGCCGCCGCGGCGCAGTGGCTCACGCCGCGGCGCTACGAAGGGCTCATGCCCTACGTGTCGGCGGTGACCTCGGCCGTCACGTGTTTCTTCGTCGCGGTGATGGTGTTCGCGTCCAACCCGTTCGAGCGCCTGCCCTTCACCCCGCCGGACGGCAACGGGCTCAACCCGCAGCTCCAGAACCCCGGCATGGTGATCCACCCGCCCATGCTCTACCTGGGGTACATCAGCATCACCATCCCGTTCGCCTTCGCCATGGCGGCGTTGATCTCGCGGCGGCTGGACACCGGGTGGCTGCACGCCATCCGGCGCTGGACCCTGTTGAGCTGGACCTTCCTGTCCATCGGCATCACGCTCGGTATGTGGTGGGCCTACGTGGAGCTGGGGTGGGGCGGCTACTGGGCGTGGGACCCGGTGGAGAATGCCAGCTTCCTGCCCTGGCTCACCATGACCGCGTTTCTCCACTCGGTGATGATCCAAGAGAAACGCGGCATGCTCAAGAAATGGAACATGTCGCTGATCGCACTCTCGTTCATGCTCTCGATCTTCGGCACCTTCATTACGCGGAGCGGGATCATCTCGAGCGTGCATTCCTTTACGCAGTCCAGCGTAGGGTATTTCTTCCTGGCGTTCCTGGTGTTGATCGCGCTGGCGCTGGGGTGGCTCTTGTGGACCAGACAGCCGGATCTCGAGACCGAGGCGCATCTCGAAAGCGCCCTCTCCCGGGAATCGAGCTTCTACTTCAACAACCTGTTGTTCGTAGGGATGGCGTTCTCGGTGTTCTGGGGGACCATTTTCCCGATCCTCTCCGAGTGGATTCGGGGCACCAAGGTGACCGTCGGGCCTCCGTTCTTCAACCAGGTGAACATCCCCATCGCGCTGGCATTGCTGGCGCTCACCGGCGTGGGGCCCCTGATCGCCTGGCGCAAGGCCAGCCCGCAGAACCTGAAGCGGCAGTTCGCCATCCCGGTGGCGGTGGGGCTGGCGACCGCGGCCATCCTGGCGGCCATCGGGTACAGCGACTTCTACGCCGGAGTGGCGGCGTCGCTCGCCGCGTTTGTGGTCACCACGATCGCCCAGGAGTTTTGGCGAGGCACGTCCGCCCGGCATCGGCTGCACGGCGAGAACTACGCGCTGGCCTTCGCCCGGCTGGTGGGCCGTAACCGGCGACGCTATGGGGGCTACATCGTCCATCTGGGCATCGTGACGTATCTGGTGGCGTTCTCCGGCATGGCCTTCAAGCAGGAGATGGAAGCGTCGCTCAAACCGGGCCAGAGCACGGCGATGCGGTCGCCCTTCGGCCACACTTATACGCTGACCCACGTCGGTATCTCCCAGTACGAGCGGTTGAATCGGTTCGTCACCGCCGCGACCGTCGAGGTGAGCCGAGACGGTGAGCGGCTCGGCGTGATGACCAGCGAGAAGCGCCAGCACGTGGATTCGTTCAAGCGGCCACAGTTCAACCCGTCCACCGAAGCGGCGATTCGGAGCGACCTGCGCGAGGACCTCTACATCGTCTTCGCTGGCTCGGTCGCCGGAACGGAGGAGGCGGTGTACCGCTTCACCATCAACCCGCTGGTCTGGTGGGTATGGTTCGGCGGCGTGATCCTGGTGTTCGGCGGCGTGGTCGTGATGTGGCCCGGCGCAGGCCCCACCAAGGCGTCGCTCCGGCGGGCGCTGCCGGGGTACGCCGTGACCCTGGCCTCGGGAGACCGCGATGCCTGAGTGTAGCTACACTCGGCGCCGGGTTTTGGGCCTGCTGGGCGGCGCCGTTGCTGCCGCATCGGCCGCTTCTTCTGCCTCTGCGGCCATCGTAGTCCAAGGACCGCAACGCGGACAGACGGCTCCCGATTCCCTGGTTGGCGAGCTGATGGATCCCACGCGCGCCGGCAAGCTCCGCAGCCGCGTCACCGCGTACGAGAACGATCCGTTCGTGGTCGGTATCGAGGAGAAGCTCCGTTGCACCTGCGGGTGCAATCTCAGCGTCTACACCTGCCGGACCACGGATTTCACCTGCGAGACGTCACCCGCCATGCATCAACGCGTGGTTGAGCTGGTCGAGCAGAAGAAATCGGCCCAGGAGATCCTGGACGCGTTCGTAGCGCAGTACGGCGAATCGGTGTTGATGGCGCCGCCCCGGGCGGGGTTCAACCTGGCCGGATATCTGGTGCCGGGCATCCTGATTACGCTGGTCGGTGGTGTGCTGGCGGCGGTGATCATCCGCCAAACGCGGGCAAGGGCGGTCGCGGCGGTCGGGGCGGTCCCAGCGGGCGGGCGCGCCGGGTCCGCCGCACCCGCCGAGGCCGACGCGATGTCCACGCTTCCCCCTGACGAGCAAGCGCGTATCAAGGCCGAGCTCGAGAAACTGGGGATGTAAGGCCATGTGGGAGATGATCGCGGGGCTGCTGGTGGCGCTTGCGGCGCTGGCGCTGGTGCTCGAGCCGCTCGCGCTGGCCAGGACCACGGGGTCCGCCGCGCCCGGTGGTGCCGACGAGCTGGACCTCGAAGACCCCACCGAGTCCGACGCTCCCAAGGTGCGGGCGCTGCTCGCGCTCCGGGAGATCGAGTTCGATCGCGCCACCGGCAAGCTGGCGGAGGAGGACTACCTCCGGCTCAAGGCGAGATTCGAATCCGACGCCATCGCGGCGATTCGGGCAGAAGAGCAGACTGCCACGGAGGAGACCCGGCCCGCGGCGGATCGCGCGGAAGAGGTGATTCGCCGCGCCAGGCAGCAAGGCCGGCGCGCCTGCCCCACCTGCGGACCGCGGCCAGAATCCAACGCGGTCTACTGCTCGACCTGCGGCCGCTCCCTCGTGGCGGCGAGCGCCTCGGCCCGGTGCACGGTGTGCGGCGTCGCGCTGGCCGAGGGAGCCAAGTTCTGCCCGGAGTGCGGCGGCGCTATCGCAGCCTGACGTTCTTGTAGACCTTCCCACCTTTCATCACGAACACCACCCGCTGCAGCGCCGTGATATCGCGCAGCGGGTCCCCGTCCACCGCGATCAGGTCGGCCTCCATCCCCGGGGCCACGGCGCCGATCCGGCCCGCCAGGCCTAGCGCCTCGGCCGCCAGGGACGTGGTGCCGATGATGGCGTCCATGGCTGGCTGCCCTCCCACCTGCACCCGATACACGATCTCGCGCGCGTTCTGCCCGTGCGCTCCGGCGGTGGCGTCGGTTCCCATGATCAGCTTGAGGTCCTTCTGTTGGAGCGCCCGCTTGAACATGGCGAGCTTGAGCGGGATACCTTGCTCCATGTAGCGGAACCCCTGCTCGTCATAGTTGCCGATGCCAAGGTAGCGAGGCTTGTTCTCGATGTAGTTCTGCGAGACCAGGCCGATGTTCGGCTCGAAGAACGTGCCGCGCTCGGCCATGAGCGCGAATTCCCGATCCGTGAGCTGGCTCCCGTGGGTCACCGCGAAACACCCCGCCAGCGCCGCCGCTCGAGCGGCGGACGCCGCGTGGGCGTGAATCCAAATCCGCTTGCCCGCCGCTTGGGCCGCCTCGCAGGCCACCTGGATCTGTTCATCGCTCAGGGTCTGCGCCCCGCCTTCACGGATGCTCTTGGAGGCGAAGATCTTGATGAGGTCGGCGCCTTCGCTCACGCGCCGCTGCACGAACTGCCGGATACCGTCCGGCGTCACGCTCGTGTCGGTGAGTGACGCGATCGAGGTGAGGATTCTTGGGCCCGGAAGCTCGCCTCGGGCGATCGCCTCGCGGAGCGCCACGTCTTCCCGCGAGCCGATGCTCTGCACCGTGGTGAACCCGGCCATGAGCGTGACGTAGGCGTTCTCGGCGGCGTACAGGATCGCCTCGGTGGGCGTCTCGCCCTGGTTCGAGGCGCGCCCGTCCTTTCCGAAATGCGACCCGATGTGTACGTGCGTGTCGATCAAGCCGGGGAGGACGGTGAAGCGTGAAAAATCGTAGGTCGCGGGCCCGGCCCCGGCACCGTTCACCGTCTGGATGCGTGAGCCTGTTACCAGGATGGTGACGTCACGCCGCACGCCGCCGTTCCCGTCTATCAGGGTGCCGGCGCGGACGGAGATCGGGGTCTGCGCCCCGGTTGGGGCCGCCGCCAGCCACAGGGCGCCCGCAACGAGGAAGCCGGGAAAGGGTCGGCGATTCATGGTTGGACCTCGGGTGAAGCGTGGCTCATCGGGGTACACGACCTCGTCGTTGCAGCCACCACCGCATGCACTTGTGCCCCACATCCACGGGCTCGCAGAACATGAGTGGGCAGCCGCCCACGATGGGCTCGATGCCGTTCGCGGTGCACTGGCGCACCGCCGCCTCCGAGACGCTCCCCTGGCCGAAGGAGCGGTGGAACCAGACGCGGCGGATGCCGCGCGCCGCGCATTGGCGGACGACGTCGAGCGCCTCGTTAGGATGCGTCGCCACCACGACCCCGTCAACCGCCTCGGGAACCGCCGCCAGGTCGGGATAGCACCGCACGCCCTCGACGTGCTCGGCCTTGGGGTTGACCGGAAACACCGTATAGCCGCTGCGTACCAATTTCTGGAACACGGCATTGGCCGCCTGGCCGGGATGACGGGACACGCCGGCCACGGCGATCCGCCTCCCCCGCAGGAACCCGGTGACCGCCGCCGGCGCCCGAGCCGATGTCACGGTTGTCACTGGTGCCCCCTTCAAGAGGTTCGTCATGAACCCTGACGTGCACTACGTGAAGAGGCGTTGAAACCAGCTCGAAACCGTGCCATGTTGACCGGCGTTTACCACGGGGCCGCACTCAACGCGGAGACCGCGGAGACCGCGGAGACCGCGGAGACCGCGGAGACCGCGGAGATCGCAGAGGGTGCAGAGAGGGAATACGTGTTGTTACCTCTTCGCTCTCTGCGCTCTCTGCGTACTCCGCGTGCTCTGCGTTGAGTGTCGCTGGGTGTTGAGCGAGAAGGCTCACTTGATCGGAGGGTGTCACGATGCAGATCCGTCAGGCGTTCATCATGACAGGCTTCGTTGCATTGCTGGCCGACCCGTGGGCCACGGCCGCCCAAGCGCAGGCGGGAGGCGCACCGGCGGGCGGTCGCCAGGCACCTCAGGCCGGCGTTCCCGGCCGCGGCGTGTTGGGTGGCGTGACCATGACGGCCACCGACAGCGCGGTCAAGGCCATTGTGGATCGCCTCGACTTCCAAGGCTACAAGGTGCTGCTGAAGGGCCTGACCCAGTTCGGCGACCGGGAGCAGGGGACCCAGCGCAACGCCGAGGCCATCAACTGGATCGAGGCTCAGCTCACGAGCTGGGGTTACTCCGTCGAGCGCCTCAAGTACCAATACCGGTCGCGAACCGATAGCACGCCTCAGCCGCGCGAGGAGGTGTACGCCACCAAGGTCGGCCGCACCGTTCCGGGAGAGATGTATGTCATCGGCGCGCACATGGACGGCCGAGGCGGCGGCCAGGCGGCCAACGACGACGGCTCCGGCACCGCCCTGGTGATGGAGCTGGCGCGGGTCTTCGGCTCGCCCGATATTCAGACCACGCGTTCCCTGCGCTTCGCGCTGTGGAACAACGAAGAGACTGGGCTCAACGGGGCCCGGGCATATGTCCAGCAGCGTGCTCCGCTTCAGGGCATTGAGAATCCCAAAGGCTCTGGCACGTACCCCGAGCCCAAGTGGCTCGGCATGATCCAGCACGACATGATGATGTGGGACCACGGCCTGCCGGTGCAGTGGCAGCAGACCCTGGACGCCGACGTGGACATCGAGTTCCAGCTCAACTCGGCCAAGGCGGCCGAGTCGGCGCACCTGGCGCTGATGCTGCTCAACGCCAACCGGATGTTCGCGACGGATTACCCCGCGGTGATGAGCAACGCGATGAGCAATACCGACTCCGGTGCCTTTCAGGACCTGGTGGCATCCGTGAGCCTGCGCGAGAACCGGCGTCTCTACGAGACCGGGAGAGGCGCCAATCCCCATTGGCACCAACCGACCGACCTGTTCGTGAGCTTCTCGGACGCCGATATCCGCCTCGGCTTCAACGCGGCGCAGACCACCTTGGGTGCCGTGGCCAGGCTGGTGGAAGCCCGCATTGTGCCAACGCCGTGAACTCTTGTCCCCCGAGTCTGTCATGAACCCGTGGCGAGGTTTCCTGCTGTGCCTTGGCTTGGCCGGGTGCGCATCGCGCGATACGGCCGACCTGATCCTGGTCAACGGCAACGTGTACACGCTGGACAGTGCGCGGCCCCGGGTCGCAGCCATTGCGGTGGACGGCGCGTGGATCGTCGCCGCGGGCTCAAACGCAGAAGTGCGGCGATACGCCGGTCCCACTACCCGCACCATCGACCTCCAGGGTGCGCACGTCTTTCCCGGCTTCAACGACGGGCACGTGCACATCCAGGCGACCGGCGCGCTGCTCTTGGGCGTGAACCTGCTGGACGTGCACCAGCCCGGTGAGTTCGTGGAGCGGATCAAAGGGGCCACCGGGAGGCTTCCCGCCGGGAGCTGGATTACCCGTGGCGACTGGGGCGCGTACGAACAGTGGGAAGCCGGGTCCATGGGCGGACGGCCGGTCGGGCGGCCGGGCGGTCGGTTCACGCCGAGTCGAGATCTCATCGACAGCGTGACGCCGGATCACCCGGTCTTGGTGCGCAGCTTCGACGGTGCGATGTACCTGGCCAACTCCAGGGCGCTCCAGTCGGCGGGGATCGACGCGCAAACTCGCGCACCGCAGGGCGGTACCATCGAGCGTGATGCCGCGGGACGCCCCACCGGCATCCTTCGCGGCGCCGCGGTGAGCCTGGTCGAGCGGGTGATCCCGCCGATCTCGTTCGATCAGCGCCTGGCGCAGGTGCGCGCGGTGCTTGAGGAGGCGCGGCAGGGCGGCGTCACCACCATCCAGGACCTCACCACCGCGGAGCAGCTCCAGGCCTACCGCGAGCTCCAGCGCCGCGGCGAGCTCACCGCGCGCATCCTGCTCCGCCCCTCGCTGGACAACGTGGTGCACACCGCCGGCCTGGGGCTGACCCAAGGCTTTGGGGATAACTGGCTCAAGTTCATCGGCTACAAGGCGTGGGTGGACGGCATCATGGGCAACTCCAGCGCCATGTTCTTTCGTCCCTACGACCACGATCCCGCCAACAAGGGACTGGTTCGCCCGATCCTGCTGCCGGAGGCCCGGCCGGGCGCGGCCATGGCGATGACGGAGTCCCAGAAGTACACCGACTTCGGCCGAGGCAACCTGGAGCGGCTGCTGGACCAGGCCGTGCCCACGGGGCTCACGCCCCACGTGCACGCCATCGGCGACAAGGGCGTGCGCATCCTCCTGGACATCTATCAGCGCGTGCTCACCGAGCACCACCTGGTGGACGGCGATCATCGCTGGCGGGTGATCCACGCGCAGGTCCTGCACCCGGACGACGTCCGGCGGTTCGGTGCGCTGCGCCTCGTGGCCGAAGTGAATCCCTATCACGTCTCGGACGACATGCGGTGGATGGAGGAGCGGATCGGGGCCGAGCGGTCCAAGGGCGCGTACGCCTTCCGCGATCTCAAGAACGCCGGCGCGGTCCTGGTGTTTGGCAGCGACAGCCCGGGCACCAACGCCGCCCGCTACTACCTGAGCCCGGTGTATAGTCTCTACGCGGCCGTCACTCGGCAGACCTTGAAGGGAGAGCCCAGAGAAGGCTGGTTCCCGTCACAGCGGCTCACCATCGAAGAAGCCATCGAGGCATATACCAAGACCTCGGCGTGGGCCTCGTTCGAGGAGGACATCAAGGGAACCCTGGCCCCGGGGAAGCTCGCCGATATCGCAGTGTTCGACACCGACCTCGTGGAGGTCGGGCGGAACCAGCCAGCGCGGCTGCTGGACGCGAAGGTGCTCTACACCGTGGTCGGCGGCAGGGTGGTCTTCGAGCGATAGTCGTGAGGGGACGAGAGCGCGGGTAGGTCCCCTTCGCGCCCTGCAGTTCCGCGCGCGCCGCACACGATGGGAGTTTCCAAGGCGCGCGCTCCACTGACGTGCGCTCCGGGGACCCACCCGCACTCTCGTCCCGTCACGGGTGCCTGATAAACGTCCCGTCCTGCAGTTCGGCGTAGGCCTGCCGCAGCTCGTCCCGCGTGTTCATCACGATCGGGCCGTACCAGGCCACCGGCTCCTGGATCGGTTTGCCCGACACCAGCAGGAACCGGATCCCCTGATCCCCGCCCTGCACGGTCACTTCGTCGCCACGGTCGAACAGGACCAGCGAGCGGTTGCCGGTTTGCTCCACCACGGTTGCGCCGACTCCGGACTCCTCCACCTGTTCCGTGGCGACGCCACGAGGATCTGAGGCGTCGCGAAACGATCCCGATCCTTCGAACACGTAGGCGAACGCGTGCCGGGTGGTCTCTACCGGCAGCGTCTTGCGGCGACCCGGCGGCACCCACACGTCCAGGTAGCGCGGGTCCGCCGCCACACCCTCGACCGGTCCTTTCTTACCCCAAAACTCCCCGCAGACCACCCGGACGACTGTGGCGTCGTCATCGGTTACCTGCGGGATGTCCCGGGCCGAGACATCCTGGTAGCGAGGGTCGGTCATCTTGAGGGCCGATGGCAGGTTGGCCCAGAGCTGAAATCCGTGCATCCGCCCCGTGGGGTCGCCCTTGGGCATTTCCTGGTGGAGGATCCCGCTCCCTGCGGTCATCCACTGCACGTCGCCCGCGCCGAGCGTCCCGCGGTTTCCGAGGCTGTCCCCGTGGTTGACCGTGCCGGTCAGGACGTAGGTGATCGTCTCGATGCCCCGGTGCGGGTGCCAGGGGAACCCGGCGAGGAAGTCTTCGGGGTTGTCGTTCCGGAAGTCATCGAACAGGAGGAACGGGTCGAACTCCTCGGTATTCCCGAACCCGAAGGCGCGGCGCAGGCGCACGCCGGCGCCCTCAATGGTCGGCGTCGCTTGCACGATGCTCTTGACTGGTCGTATCGACACGGCGGCTCCTTCGGGAGCTAGAACTCGAACCCTTCCATCCGTTTGAGCCCCACTCGGAGCGACACCACGGTCGCCGCCCCGCACACCAGCACCACGGCGGCGAACGCCCCGATCATGGTGGCGTTGACCGGAATCGGCAGCTGGCGAAACGCGGCCCGGAGGTACCCGTACACCGGCACCGCCTCGATCAGGATGACCAGCGCCAGCAGCGCCACCGTGGTCATCATGAACACCAGGCCCCCGAACGAGGTGGGGATCTGCGCCGCGTTCTCGGTCTCGAACTGCGGGTACAACGCCCCGAACCCCAGGGCCATGGCGCTGATCGCCAACGTGAGCAGAACGATGGTGCCGATGCTCACGCCCATCATGAACGGCGACGCCTTGAGCAGCACATTGGTGAAAACCGTGATGACCAGCGCCAGTATCAGGAGCGGCACCGTGCCCGTCCAGTACTTCGACCAGAGCAGGGCCCGGAGATCCAGCGGGCTGGACCGGAGCAACCACATCTGCCGGCCCTCCAGCGAGATCGCCGGGAACACGAACCGCGCCGCGATCGAGGCCAGCACGAACCCCGCCAACCCCAGGTTGAGGAATGACACTACCGTGACCAGGAAGAACGGCACCTGCTCGCCCCGGAACAGCGGCAGGGCGCGAATGTTGAACAGGTAGATCACCACCAGCACGCCGAGCAGGATCAGCTGGCTCCACTGCGTGGTGTCGCGGAAGAACAGCTTCACATCCTTGATCACGAACTCGCGCTTCGCCACCGCCACCCGCCGCAGCACCGGATCGAGCACCGTCCGCCAGATCCACCCGTGCACGAAGCGCTCGGCGCCTTCCTGGGACCTGGTGAAGCCGGTGGGATAGAGGCGGTCATGCACCGCCGCTCCCAGCACCACGAACGCGGCCGCGGTGCTCCACAACAGCGCCAGCGGGAACGGATCGAACGGCCCCACCAGCCCGCCCATGATGCTCTTGGTGGCCCACTCGCTCGGCAGGAGCGGCGAGGTCGGCGTCCGCAGTAGCGTGATGAAGTCCAGCAGGTTGTTGAATCCTTCGGGCCGGGCCAGTTGCTCCGGCCGGATGATCCGGAACAACAAGACCACGCCGCCGGCCGCCCCCACCGCGATCACGCTCAGCAGATCCCGGGTGCGGCGGGCCGGAAAGACGTTCACCAGGATCAGGGTGATGGTGCTGCCCACCACCGCCGGCAGGATCAGGATCGGCAGCAACGCCGCGAGCGCGTGCAGCGGAAACAGCCACCCGCCGTGGTAGATCACGCCGAATGCCGAAAAGATCGGCACCGCCATCAGCGCCACCATCCACGAGCTGTGGAGCATCGTCTCCCCCAGCTTCGCGAGGTAGAGATCCAGCCAGTCCACCGGTGCCGAGACCAGGAGGTCCAGGTCCTTCGCCAGGAAGAACGACGACAGCGCCGTGATCACGTTCGAAAGGAGCAAGATGGAGAGGAACGACAGGAGCACGAGGCCCAGCAGCTTGCTGGCGAGGAAGGGACCGATGTCCTCGACCCCGCGGAAATACCGCAGCACCCGGTACAGCACGCCGAAGACGAAGGTCCAGAAGATCAACCCCACGCCCGCCACCACGATGATCTTCCCCCCGCCGCCGCCGCGCTCCTGGCGAAGGCGCGCGAGCACCGTGCGCCACTTGGGGTAGAGGATCAATGACAGCACTAATCCCCCAGCACTTTGGCCAGCTCCCGCGCGGTTTCGCCGCCGGTGAGCTTCAGGAACACCTCCTCCAACGACGCGTCCCCGGCGGCCGTCTGCTGCCGCATCTCGTCCACGGTGCCGCGCGCCACGATCTTGCCGTTCTGGATGATGGCGATGCGGTCGCACATCGCCTCGGCGATCTCCAGCGTGTGGGTGCTCATCAGCACCGTCCCACCGCGCTCCACGAAAAGCCGGAAGATCTCCTTGAGCAGCCGCGCCGCCTTGGGATCGAGCCCCACCATGGGCTCGTCCACCACGATGCACTCGGGCCGGTGGATCAGGGCGCTGGAAATGATGAGCTTCTGCCGCATGCCGTGGCTGTAGGATTCCACCAGCTCGTCCTTCCAGACCGACAGCTCGAATAACTCCAGCAGCTCATCGATCCGGCGCTCTACCGCCGTCCCGTCCTGCCCGTACAGGCCTGCCACGAACCGCAGGAACTCGGCGCCGGTGAGCTTCTCGTACAGGAAGGGGCGATCCGGAATGAAGCCGAGCCGCCGCTTGGCGGTCATCGGCGCGGCGATCAAGTCGTCGCCTCCCAACCAGATGCGGCCGGCGGTGGGACGCAGAATGCCCGCGATCATGCGCAGCGTGGTCGTCTTGCCCGCGCCGTTGGGCCCCAGGAAGCCGAACAGCTCACCCCGCGGCACGTGGAGATCGATGCGATCCACCGCCACGAAGCTGCCGTAGGTCTTGGCCAGGCCTTCAAGTCGGATCAAGACGCTTCAGCTTCCGGGGTTCACGACATTCAGCTTGAGCCTGCCAATCAATCGGATCAACTCCACCTGCCGCGCCAACCCGCCAATGGTGAACCGGAGATGGGAGGCGTCGGCCGGGAACTGCCCGAAGGTCGGATCCACCGCCACCCACCCGTTCAAGTATACCTCGGGCCAGGCGTGGTAGTAGAAGCGCCCGCGTACGTAGACCAGGCCCGCCGCCGTGCGCGCGGGCAGGCCGATGGCCCGGGCCAGCGCCACGTACAGCACGGTGTGCTCGTTGCAATCGCCCCGGCGCGACTCCAGGACCTGCACCGCGCTGGGCACGCTCACCGTGATCTCTTTGCGGAGATTGTCGTACACCCACTCGTTCAGGGCCCGCGCCACCCGCCGGGGGTCGCGGATCCTTCCTGCGATCTGCCGGGCCTGCGCTTGGATCCGTGGGTCGGCGCTCTGGATCAGCGCCTCCGGCTCCAGGTACGCGGCGTGCTGCGGTGACGTGGAGGGGAGGCGGTACGTGGCCCGGAGCTCCGCCTCGGTCTCCGAGCGCACCCTGAGGGTATCCCCGGCCAACGCCTGCCGCCCGCCCGCGAGGTCGAAGCCCGACAGCGTGACGCCTTCCAGCCGGACCGCCAGCGTTCCCAGCGGGGCGTCTGCCAGGCGGACGTTCGACGCGATGGCCGTCTGGTTGATGAGATCCCGGGTTTCGAGGGCCAGGCCGCGGGTCTCCCGGCGACGGAAGTTCTCGTGGGCCAGCTCGAACGCGGTCCGCTCCATGGTGAACCCCACCGGGGAGTGCGCCAGCACGATCCGCCCCAAGTCGTCGATCCAGGCTGCCACTTCCACACCGCCCATGTTCTGCTCCACCCGCCAGGCGCGCACCGTGTCCCACCGCGCGGGGACCCAGCGACCCTGGGCCGGGTCTAACGCCGCGCTGTCGGGGACCACGAAGGTCGAGTCGCCCGTCACCTCCATGCTGACGTCCCGTTCTTCCATGACCAGCGGGTCGAACATCCGCATGCTGAAGCGGTTCCCCACCCGGAGCTGATTCCCGAACGTCGCCTGGAGGGGCAGCAACCCGGGCAGCACGATGGGGCGTTTGAGCGGGGTGCGGAGCCGCTGGGTGCTTCCGGCGCTGACGAGATCCACGGTGAGCAAGGTGTCGCCGGACACCTCGCCCGTCGCCGTGAACTGCCCGATGTCGCCCCGCATCGTCGCGGTGAACGACCGGAGCGCCAACTGGCGCGACAGCCAGGCCTCGGTCCTGGCGTCCGTGCGGTGCAGCTCTCCCAGCACCGGGACTTCCAAGGTCATGTTATCCTCGACGCGGATGCCGTCCGCTAGCGTGTCCACCATGTTGGACGCGTAGCCGATCTGCTGTCCGCCGAGCGAGAGGGCGTAGTAGGTGGCGCCGGGCGGGAGCGACCACGTCGCTTCGGCCAGGACCTGGCTGGCGGTCGGCCGGTACTCCCGGATGAGCATCCACCCCAGGGCCCCCAGCCACACGGTCACGATCGAGACGCCGAGCACCCGACGGTTCATTGCGGCAGCCGGCGCAACAGCGCGTCGAATACGTGCTTGTCCTCTGGTGATTCCACCACGATCGCTACGTCCGTGGGATAGGGGGCCACGGCCGTGTGTTGGCTCAAGACCTCCACCATGATGCGGGCCGCGTCCTCGACCTCGAGGTTGCCGGCTCCGGTTCCCAGGGGCGGCACGGTCACCCGTTCCAGCTGCCAGTCCACGGCCCGCTGCAACGCGCTGATCAGCGCCCGCCGCACGCCGGCCGCGGACACCGGCTCGGTCACGCTCCGGACCACGGCGTGGATCACGAACTCCGCGGGCAGCTCCCCCGCGCCGGTGACCACGGCGGCACCCACGGCCAACGCTTGCTGCACCTGTGACTGCCGCGCGAATCCGGGGCCGCCCACTTGCTCGAGATGACGCAACGCCGCGGACGTCGGCTCGAGCGTGGCGGTGGCAGGACGAATCACCGCGTCCGCTTGCACGAACGCGATGTCATCCACGACCACGCGAATCACTTGCCTTGAAGCTCGCGGGAGCGGCGGTAGAGCGGGGTGGCGTCGTCCGGACGGTTCATGCGGTCCAGCACCATGCCCATCCCATACAGCGCCTTGGGGTTGCTGGGCTTGAGCTCGACGGAGCGCTGATACGCCTGGAGGGCTCCCGGCAGATCATCCACATGGTTCAGCGCCTCGCCAAGATAGTAAAACGCCGCGGCTCGACCCCCGTCGAGCTCGATGGCCCGGCGCAGGTGCGCCACCGCTTCGCGCCATCGGCCGCGCCGCGAGGTCACCAGCCCCAGGTTGAAGTGGGCCTCCGCGTTGGACGGCTCGTGGTTCAGCACCGCCAGCAGGTCGCGTTCCGCTTCGGCATACTGCCCCAGCGCGCCCAGCACCGCGCTCCGGTTGATCAGCACCTCGACCCCCTGGGGCTCCTGCCGGCGGCAGCGATCCAGGTGCTCCAGGGCCTCCTCGTGCTCGCCCCGTTCGTCCAGCACCAGCGCCAGGTTGTTGCGCGCCCGAACGTGGTCCGGGTTGATCTCCAGCAACTGCCGGTAGAGTTGCACCGCGCGGAGCGGGTCACGCTGCTCGGTCGCGTGCCGCGCGGCTTGATACAGGTGTTCCTCCGAGTCCGTCTCCACCGGGCGGGGCTCGGCCGCCGGCGACCGCTCTCCCGGGGCGCTCGGCGCGCTCGCCTCGACGGCGGCTTGCGACACCACGCTTGGCTCAGGCATCGACACTCCTCCCCTGCCGTTCGGCGGGGGTGCATCCGCCAGCGCGACCAGCGGGGCATCGAGCAGCTCGAACGGGAGCCGCCGCGCCGGTGGCACGCTCGCCGGTCCTTCCCCCACCACCTCGTCCGCCTCCGAATAGTCGGCGTCCGCCGCGGCCGCTTCCCCGCCGAACAGCCGGTTGGCGCGGACCGCCCACTCGGCAATGAGCCGCCGCCGCGCGACGCGCCGACGAGAGATGGGATTCATGACGTCTCGGAACTCACCCAGTCCAGATATCGTTCCAGTCCGGCCACCACGGGAAGTGCCAGCAGCTCCGGCACCTGGTAAGGATGGTGTGCTTCAACCGCCGCCTTGAGCGCGTCCCAGCGAGCCATGGGCGTCTTGAGCAGCACCACCACCTCGGCCTCTTCCCTCACCTTCCCCTGCCAACGATACACCGATGCCGCCCCGGGTAGAATGGTTCCGCACGCGATCAGCCGTTGGTCCACCAACCGCTGTACCAACTGCCGGGCCTGTGCGGGGTCGCCCAGGGTTGTGAGCGCCACGATGAAGTCGCCTGCCGTCACCGCTATTGCCGTCGCCCCCTATTAAGGAAAGGAAACGGGGAGGCCCAAAGTAGGGCCTAACCCTCCGGACCGCAAGCAGTTTGGAGACCGTGGGGGACCGTTGACCGGGGGCCCCGGACGCCTTTAGTTCCAAGGTTATGGCGGAAGACCGGCTGATCATCCGTGGCGCCCGGGTCCACAACCTCAAGAACGTCACCGTGGAGATCCCCCGGGACCGGCTCACCGTCATTACCGGGCTCTCCGGCTCCGGCAAGTCTTCCCTGGCCTTCGACACCATCTACGCCGAGGGCCAGCGGCGCTACGTCGAGTCGCTCTCCGCCTACGCCCGCCAGTTCCTGGGGCTCATGGAGAAGCCCGACGTGGACGCCATCGAAGGGCTGTCGCCCGCCATTTCCATCGAACAGAGGACCACCGGCCACAACCCGCGCTCCACCGTCGGCACGGTGACCGAGGTGTACGATTACCTGCGGCTTCTCTGGGCGCGGGTCGGCGTGCCCCATTGCCCCAACGACGGCTCGCCCATTGAGCGCCAGAGCGCCTCCCAGATCACGGCCACCATCATGGCCTGGCCCGCGGGCACCCGCATCGAGGTCACCGCACCGCTGGTCCGCGGCCGGAAAGGCGAGTTCAAGGACCTGTTCGAGAGCGCGCGCCGCCAAGGGTTCGCGCGGGTCCGCGTGGACGGCACCGTGTACGATCTCACCGATCCCCCAAAGCTCAACCGGCGGGTGAACCACGACATCGCCCTGCTGGTGGATCGCCTGGTGGTCCGCCCCGAGGATCGCCAGCGCCTCCATGACTCCATCGAGACGGCCCTTCGGGCCGCCGACGGCCTGGTCGAAGTGCTTCGGTACCAGAATGGCAAGTCCGGCGCTTCTGCCGCTGCCGCCTCTGCCGCTTCTCCCGCTCCTGCCGCGGTCTCCTTCTCCGAGCGCTACGCCTGCCCCAGGTGCGGCTACTCGCTCGCCGAACTGGAGCCGCGCCAGTTCTCCTTCAACTCGCCCTACGGCGCCTGCCCGGACTGCAGCGGACTGGGCGTCCGGCGGGTGGTGAGCGCGGACCTGGTGCTGGGGGATCCCCAGCTCTCTATCCCAGAGGGCGTGGTGCTCCCTTGGGGGGAGCCCACCGGGTATCTCCGGAACGCGGTGCTGCCCACGCTCGCCAAGACCCTCAAGTTCAACCCCGACGCGCCCTGGGGGTCACTGCCCGAGCCGGTGCGGCACGCCCTGCTGCACGGGCTGCCCGATCAGACGCTGAGCTTTGGCTACGGCGCCGGGGGGTCGCAGGGCCGCTACGAGACCCGCTGGGAGGGGATCCTCGCCAGCGTGGCGCGCCGCTATCAGGAAACCAGCTCGGACGCCGTGCGGCTGGAGCTCGAGGAATTCATGACCGAGCTGCCCTGCGAGACCTGCGGTGGGCGCCGCCTCAAGCGTGAGAGCCTGAGCGTGTTGGTGGGCGGCCAGAACATCGGCGAGGTGGTGGCGCGCTCGGTCGCCCGGGCGCTGGAGTTCTTCCAGGGCCTGCCGCTCCGTTCAAACGGCTCTTCGGGCATCGATCCCGAGATCGCCCGGCCCATCCTCAAGGAAGTCGTAGACCGGCTGCGCTTCCTCTGTGACGTGGGGCTCGACTACCTGACCCTGGGGCGCTCGGCGGACTCCCTGTCCGGCGGCGAGGCCCAGCGCATCCGGCTCGCGACCCAGATCGGCAGCCGGCTGGTGGGCGTCCTGTACATCCTGGACGAGCCGTCTGTCGGGCTCCACCCCCGAGACAACACCCGCCTGCTCAACACGCTCCGGGAACTCCGCGATCTGGGCAACACGGTCATCGTGGTCGAGCACGACGAAGAAACCATCCGCGCGGCGGACCACATCGTGGACTTGGGGCCCCGGGCGGGTCGCCACGGGGGCGAGGTGGTGGTGGCAGGACCGCTCGACGCCGTGCTGCGGCACCGGGATTCGCTCACCGCGCGGTACCTCCGCCGGGAGCTGCGGATCAACGTGCCGTCCAGCCGTCGGACCGCCGATCCGTCCAGAGTGATCCGTGTGGTGGGCGCGCGGCAGCACAATCTCCGGAACCTCACGGTCGACTTCCCGGCGGGTGTGTTCACCGCGATCACGGGCGTGTCCGGGTCCGGCAAGTCCACGCTGGTCACGGACATCGTCTACCAGGCGCTGGCGCGCCATTTCTACCGGTCCAAGGTGATCCCCGGCGCGCACGATCACATCGAGGGGCTCGACGAAATCGACAAGGTGCTCTCCATTGATCAGAGCCCCATCGGTCGCACGCCCCGCTCCAACCCGGCGACCTATACCGGGCTCTTCACGCCCATCCGCGAGCTGTACGCCCAGCTGGCCGAGTCCAAGATGCGCGGCTACGGGCCGGGCCGGTTCTCGTTCAACGTCAAGGGCGGCCGGTGCGAGTCCTGTCAGGGCGACGGACTGGTGAAGATCGAAATGCATTTCCTGCCGGACGTATACGTCCCATGCGAGGTGTGCAAAGGTCGGCGGTACAACCGGGAAACGCTCGAAGTCCGCTACCGGGGCAAGTCCATCGCCGACGTCCTGGACCTCACCGTGGCAGACGGACTGGAGTTTTTCGAGCACCAGCCCCGCATCAAGGGCCGCCTGGAGTTGCTGAACGACGTGGGCCTGGGCTACATCCATCTGGGCCAGAGCGCCACCACGCTGTCCGGCGGCGAGGCCCAACGCGTCAAGCTGGCGACTGAGCTGTCCAAGCGGGACACCGGCCGGACGCTGTACATCCTGGACGAGCCTACCACCGGCCTCCATTTCGAGGACGTGCGTCTGCTGCTGGACGTGCTGCACCGCCTGGTGGACAAGGGCAATACGGTGGTCGTGATCGAGCACAACCTGGAGGTCATCAAGACCGCGGACTGGGTGATTGATCTGGGTCCCGAGGGAGGAGAACAGGGAGGCGCCATCGTCGCCGCGGGAACGCCGGAGCAGGTCGCGCGGGCAAGGGGCTCGTACACGGGGAAGTTTCTGAAGCGGGTGCTGCGAGCGGCAGGTGTAGGAGACGAGGCAGGCGTGGCAGGGCGATGAGGGCGCCGGTGGGTCCCTCCGGTTCCCTCATTACCCAGGAGGCCCCTGCCGCTTCTCCGGCACCAATGACACTTTTTGAAACAGGGGTCGTACGGTTGGACGGCGGTCGGCCGAAACGGCGCTCCGCCTCGCCACCCCGCCGAGGACACCGATGAGTGGGCCTGAAGTTCTCATTCCGATGACGTTGTTCCTGAGCGCTGCTGCGGTCTTCATTCTCCGCGGGCCGCTGGGCAAGGCCATTGCCGACGCGATCGCCGGGCGCGCTCGTACACAGCTGCCGGGCCCCAGTGCGGAGCGAGTGGAGCAGCTCGAGGCCGAGCTGGACGAAGTCAAATACCGGCTGAGTGAGCTGGAGGAGCGCCAGGACTTTGCCGAGCGCCTGTTGGCCCAGCAGCGCGAGCCCCGGACCGGCGCGGTCCGGGGCGAGCGTCCCGCCGTGGGACCCGGCTGATAGCCCATGCCGACTGACTTCGTCTTCTGGAACGAAGTCATCATCCCGCTGGCGGTCCTGGCCGCGATGGTGACCCTCGGATTTCCGGTGGTGCGGGGTGTGGTGCGGTACTTCGAGCGGAAAAGTGGGGCGGCGGGCGAGGGCGACCTGGCCGCGCTGCGGGCTTCGGTGGAGGAGCTGCGATCCCGATTGGACCGCGCAGAGGATCAGAGCGCGCGCCTCGCGGAATTCGAAGAGCGCCTGGATTTTGCCGAGCGGCTCCTGACCCAGCAGCGTGAGCGCGCCGTGCTCAAGCCGGGCGCGGCCGGGGAGCCATAGGCGATGCCCGAGTTGCCTGACTGGCTGTGGATCCAGAACGTGATCTTCCCGCTCGTCGGCATGGGGATGGGCGCGCTGTTCATGTTCGGGGTGTATCGCGTCGCGATACGCTGGATCGATCGCCGGCACGAGCGGCTGATGGCAGAGCGAGGTAGCGGAGGCGGTGCGGGCGAGGTGCAGCAGCTTCGCGCTCGCGTCGACGCGCTGGAGGAGAGCGTGGGCCGGGTACAGGAGCTCGAGGAACGACTCGATTTCGCCGAGCGGATTCTGGCGCAGCAGCGGGAGCATGGCCGGCTCCCGGCACCAGGGCAGAGCCCGTGAACCCATTCCTGTTCGTACTTGCCTTGGCGGCGATGGGCACGATTACGGCGATCGTAGGCGTCATCGCGCGGGCCGTGCTCCGCTACCAGGACCGGCAGCTCAAGGCGGGCCGGGGAGAAGCCCCGTCCGATGTGCGGGCGGAGCTGGAGGAGCTGCGGGTGCAATTAGCCGAGCAGCAGGATCTGCGGCAGCGGGTGCTCGATATCGAGGAGCGACTGGACTTTACCGAACGTCTCCTGACGCAGGCCAAACAGGATCGCTTGGAGGCCGGGAGAGAGCCGGGACGATGAACGGGTACGAATTCGTCTTGTCGCTGGCCGCCATGGGCATGATCACGGGCCTGATCCTCAGCGTCGTGCGGACGGTGGGCCGCTACCTCGAGCACAGACAGCCCGCAGGTGGCCGCGAGCTGGCCAACCTGAGCGCCGACGTGGATGCGCTGCGTACCGAGGTGGCGGAGCAGCTGGACACGCGTCAGCGTCTGCTGGACCTCGAGGAGCGCCTGGAGTTCGCGGAGCGCCTGCTTGCACGAGAACCAGGGCAGGCGCTCCCCAAGGGGGAGTGACGCGGCGTGGAAGACATCCTGGCCATCGTGCTGATTTTCGGCGGCGGGTCGGCGTTCCTGCTGGCGATCTCGCCGGTCGGCCGGGCTATCGCCGATCGCATCCGCTCCGGAGGTCAGGTGAGCGGCCAAGAGTCCGTGGAGCGCCTGCACGAGACCCAGCAAGCGATGCTCGAGGACCTGGAAGCCGTGCGTCAGGAATTGGGCGAGGTTCAGGAACGCTTGGACTTCACCGAGCGGTTGCTGGCGCAACATCGGGAGGCGGGCCGGCTGCCGGTGGCTGAGGGGCCCACCCAACCTCCGGCCAGGGGATCCTGATGGAGTTCCTCGCCCCGGCGCTCGTGATTTCGCTCATCACCTTGACCCTCGGGGCCACGTTCATCCTGCGCGGCCCGTTGGGGAAGGCGCTGGCCGACCGCATGGCCGGCCGCGCCGCGCGGGACGACGCAGACGTGGCGCAGTTGCGCGCGGAGGTGGACGACCTGCGGGACCTGGTAGGGGAGTTGCAGGAGCGTCTCGACTTCGCGGAGCGGCTCCTGGCGCAGCAGCGTGAACGGTCGGCCCTGCCGGATCGCTGATCCCGCGGGTCGGCGTGGGAGGTTAGCTTATGGGCTGGATCTTCTTCGCGATCGCCCTGGTCATCATCGCCAGGTCGCCGCTGGGACTGGCGTTGGCGCACCGGATACGGTACGGAATGGCCGTCGAGGGCGGGTCGGGGGCACGGTTCGAGGAGTTCGCCGGACAGGTGAACGAGGAGCTGACGGCGCTCCGGGCCGAGATGACGGACCTGGCCGAGCGCATGGATTTCGCGGAGCGCTCGCTGCTCCAGCTGCGGCGGGCCGACGCGTTGCCGCCAGGACCCAGGGCCGAGCACGGGGCCGGTCCGACATGACGATGGGGCTCTCAGGCGCCGGGCGTTCACTCCAACGGGGAGTGTGAGGTCGTATGGGCATCTTCCAACGGGTGTCGCTGGTGGTGCGGTCGTGGGTCAACGCGCTCATCGGTCGTGCAGAGGATCCGCAAAAGGTCCTCGAGCAGCTGGTGGTGGACATGCGCGGGCAACTGGCCCGGGTGAAGCAAGACGTGGCCGCTGCGATCGCGGACGAGAAGAAGCTGCTGGCCCAGGTGGACCGGGAGAAGCAGCAGGGGGAAGAGTGGGAGCGGCGCGCTATGCTGGCGGTGCAGGAAAACCGCGACGACCTCGCCAAGCAGGCGCTGGTCCGGCATAACGAGCACCTGCAACACGCCCAGCAACTGCACGAGACCTGGCTCAAGCACAAGGCGGATACCGAGGCGCTCAAGGACCAGCTCCGGGGCCTCAATGACAAGATCGAAGAAGCCAAGCGCCGCAAGAACATCCTGGTCGCCCGGGCGCGCCGGGCCGAGGTGCAGGGTCGGATTCAGCAGACCATGTCCACCATGTCGGACCAGTCGGCGTTCCAGAGCTTCGAGCGCATGGCCGAGCGGATCGAGGACATGGAGCGGCAGGCCGTGGCCGCCGCGGAGCTGGCGGGCGAGCTGACCGGCGATTCGCTGGCACGCCAGTTCCAGCAGTTGGAGTACAAGGGGAGCGCCGACCAGCAGCTGCTCGAGTTGAAGCAGAAGATGGGCATGTTGCCCGCCGGCGGCACCGCCGAACCTCGGCAGTTGCCCACCAGCAAGGCCGACGATCGCGTGGCCGAGGAAGCGGAACTGGTGGACGAGGACGACGCCGCCAAGGGCAGCTGATGGCCGATCCGGGCGGCCGGCGGCTGGGCGCGACGATCATCGCGCTCTTCTTCGTCGGTCTGCTGCTGGTCTTCTTCGCCCAGATCGCCACCGTTCTCTTCCTGCTGTTCATTGCGGCGCTGCTCGGCGTCTATCTCTCGGCTACCACGGATTCCATCGTTCGCCGCACCGGGCTCCCCCGGGGCGGCGCCCTCGCGGTGGCCGCGGTGGGCTCGCTGCTGTTGCTCACCGGGATCGGCTTCCTGATCCTGCCCGCCGTGGTGCAGCAGACCCAGGACCTGATCGGCGCGCTGCCCGCTCAGGCCCAACGACTGGAAGCACTGCTCGTCCGGGTGGTTCGCCAGTACCCCATCCTGGAGCGCTCGCTCGCGGTTGAGGGCGGTGGTTTCGTGGAGAGCCTGGTTCGGGACGCTACCAACTTCGTTCGGGGGTCGCTGGTGCCCTACCTGCGGGCCGGAGGGGCGCTGGCGGTCGAGCTCTTCAGCGTGCTGGCGATGGCGATCTACCTCTCGCGAGAGCCTGCGGTGTACCGCGAGGGCCTGATCTCGCTGGTGCCGCCCCGGTATCGTCACATCGCGCGGGCCACGCTGGCGGACCTGTCCAACACCATGCGCGCGTGGGTGTGGGCCCAGCTCCTCGCCATGTTTGTGCTGGCGGTGCTGACGGTCATCGGGCTCGCGGCGCTGCGGGTGCCTTATCCCTTAGCCTTCGGCGTGTTTACCGGTGTGGTGGCCATCGTTCCGTTCTTCGGCACGGTGGTATCCACCCTGCTCCCGGCCCTCTTCGTCCTCATCAACACCGGGTGGGTGCACGGTCTCGCCGTGGCCCTCCTCGGCGTGGCCGTGCACTTAGTCGAGGCCAACGTGGTAGCACCCCTCATCTTCCAGGAGCGCATCCGGCTGCCCCCCGTCCTCACCATCGTGAGCGTGCTGGCCATGGCGACGCTCATTGGCGTTCTGGGCTTGATCATCGCGGTGCCGCTCTTGGCGGCCGTCATGGTGGTGGTGCGGCACGTGCTGATCGACGAGATCTACGAGGAGGCCTCCCGCGGGCGAGTCGCGTCGGCAGTGCTGGTGCAGACCACGGGCGAGCGGGCGACTGTGGCGCTGCCGGAGGGCTGACCCACCTCGCCGCACGGCTACGCGGCAGCGGCCGCCGACGCCGGCTGCCTGTGAAAGCCAGCACGTGTTGTAGCGCTCGACCCCAAGGGGTTCGAGGACGAGCGGCCGCCGTCTCGAGACCTGCCCGGACCCAGCGTTGCGTCGTAATCACGGATTTCTAATGAGCCCTTCATCGATTGCGCTCTAGCATCTAGACTGCATGTCCTTGGATGGCCGTTGGGTCGTTGGCCCACGGGCCTCCGTTCTATGGTACGGCGTGGGCCGGCGGGGTCCGGTGGACCGAGACGCTCTGCTCCTGTTGAGGAGTCCGCCCCTTCTTCGCGTGCCTCGTCCCAACCCGCTGTGCGCGGCTTTCCTCCTCGCGTCGTCTCTGGTGGCGTGCGGCAGCCCCAAGGACCAGGCGGTCGGCTCGCCGGCGCGACCGGCCTTCGGGCACCTGAGCGCCGATACCGGCCTGCACTATGCGGACGTCACCCGGCAGGCCGGCATCGACTTCGTGCACTCCATCGGAGACGGGGAGCTCAGCAACCTGGTGGAGTCGACGGGCGGCGGCGCGGGCTTCCTCGATTACGACCAAGACGGCAACCTCGATCTCTACGCGGTTTCGGGCACGTTCCATCCTGAGCTGAGCGACGGCGCGAAGCTCCGCGAGCGATACGGCAATCGGCTGTTCCGCAACCGCGGCGATGGGACGTTCGTGGACGTCACGGAACCCGCGCGGGTGGGAGACGCCGGATACGGGATGGGAGTCGCCGTCGGCGACTACGACAACGACGGCTATCCCGATCTCTACGTCACCAACTACGGGCCCAACATCCTGTACCACAACAACCGCGACGGTACGTTCACCGACGTCACGCGGCGGGCCGCGGTGGGGAACGCCGGGTGCAGCGTCGGGGCCGTTTGGCTCGACTACGACAACGACGGGCTGCTCGACCTGTACGTCGGCAACTACGTCCAGTTCGATCCCCAATACCGCCTGTACTTCGCCCCCGACGGCTTCCCGGGCCCGCTCGCTTATCCCGGCCAGCCTGACGTTCTGTATCGCAATCGGGGAGACGGCACGTTCGAAGATGTCACGGAACGGGTGGGTGTTTTGCGACCCGATGGGAGAGCCATGGGGATCGGCGCCGCCGACTACGACGCCGACGGCTACGTGGACATCTTCGTCGCCAACGACCAGACGGAGAACTACCTGTTCCACAATATCAGGGGCGAGCGGTTCGAGGAGGTCGCCGTGGCCGCCGGCGTTGCCTTCAACCACCGTGGTGACGCCACCTCCGCCATGACGGTGACCTTTGGCGACTATGATGGCGACGGACAGCTCGACATGTTCGTGCCCGACATGTCGTACGGCGCCCTGTACCGGAACGAGGGCGCCGGCGTGTTCACCGACCTCACGTACCCCTCGGGCGTCGCGGTGGTGAGCGGGCAGTTCGTGGGCTGGGCCGCGGCGTTCGTCGATCACGACAACGATGGCGATCTGGACATCTTCCAGGTCAACGGAGACGATCACCACCTCTACGGCCAGGAAGCGCTCCTGTTCGACAACACGGGCGGGGGCACTTTCCGGGATGTCTCCGCCACGCGCGGCGGCTACTTCCAGCGCGAACTAGTGAGCCGGGGCGCGGCGTTTGGTGATTACGACAACGACGGCGATGTCGACGTCTTCATCGTGAACCTCAACGACCGCGCGGTGCTGCTGCGCAACGAGGGCGGCAATCGAAACAGCTGGTTGTTGATCCAGCTGGTGGGGCAGAGAAGCAACCGTGACGGCGTGGGGGCGCGACTGACCATCCGCGCAGGAGACCTCTCCCGCATCACCCAACGGACGAGCGCCACGACCTACCTGTCGACCAACGACCCGAGGCTCCATGTCGGGCTCGGTGCGAGGGAAAGGGTCGATCGGATCGAGGTCGTCTGGCCCTCGGGTGTCGTACAAATCGTCGAGGACCTGGCGGCGAGACAGGTCCTCACCATCCGGGAGCCGGCTCGATGAAGCGCGCGAAGGGAAGGCTCCTGGCGGGAGTGGCGATCCTTGCCGTGGTGGCCGTCGCGGCCGGCGCCGTGTGGGTTGCCTCGCCCCGGGCAGCCGGTGCCCCGATGCTCATCTTCACGCAGATACGCACGGATGATGCCGGATGGAACGGCGGTGACGGGCCTGCGCAGTGGTTCCCCGATCGGAGTCGCATAGTGGCCATGGATGCCGACGCGAACGATGGCGGCGTTCGCGTCCTGACCGCTGAATTTCACTCGGCGCGGGCTCCCATGGTTTCGCCTGACGGGAGGCGATTGCTGTTCTCGGGCCGACGTCACGAAGACGATCCGTGGCAGATCTGGGAGATGCGGCTGAACGACGGGCGGACGCGGCTGCTCACTCCCGGGCCGGGTTGGTACACCGATCCCGCCTATCTCGCCGACGGGCGAGTGGTGCTGAGTGGCCGCCCAGGGGCCGCGACCGACGCCTTCGCGTTGTACACGACCGCTGGCACGGGCGCCGGCCTCATGCGCATCACGTTCCACCTCGATCGTGACCTGGGGTCGCAGGTGCTGCAAGACGGGCAGGTGTTGTTCGTGAGCAGCCCAGCCGACCAAGTGAACGCAGGCGCACGGTATCTCGTCACCCGCCCGGATGGCACAGGCTTGCGCCTGTTCTATCGGAGCGCCGACCAGTCTCGCCCGGGCGGCCGCGCCTGGGAAACGGAGGATCGCAGGGTCGTGCTCGTCGAGCGAGGCGGCCGCGGTTCGGCGGCAGGGGTGGGGGGCAGACTGGTGGCCCTGGCCGAGGCCAGGCCGCTGCATTCCCGGGTGGAGTTGAGCGACCGCGTGGCAGGGTCGTTCCACTCGCTCCATCCGCTCGAGTCCGGAAACCTGCTGGTGTCCTACCGGCCGGCGGGCGGTCGAAACTTCTCGCTCTATGAGTTCGACCCGGTAGCGCAGCGCCTGGAAGGTGTCTTGTCGGACGATCCGGCATACCATGCCGTGGAGCCGGTCGTCGCGGCCAAGCGGGCGAGACCCAAGACGTTTTTCAGCGTCGTGGACTCGGCAGTCAAGATCGGTGAGTTGTATTGTCTCGACGCCAACCTCTCGAGCCTGCCGCCCGCCCGCGCATCTCGGGCGTCCATGGGCCAGCGCCTGCGAATGCGGGGATTGGACGGACTGCTGGGAGAGGTGCCGCTCGCGGCGGACGGTTCCTTCTACATCGAGCTGCCGGCGGACCTGCCGGTGACGCTCGAGACCGTGGACGATCGAGGTCAAGTCGTCCGCGGGCCGTCGGCGTGGCTGTGGGTGAGGCCCAACGAGCGGCGCGGCTGCGTCGGGTGCCACCAGGATCCCGAGTTGGCGCCGGCAAACCGCGTTCCGAACGCGCTCATGGGAGCGCCGGTCGCCCTGGGGTTGGCGCGATCGAAGGCGGGAGGAGGTTCCCGACCGTGACTGGTCGGCAGCGCACGATCGTGCTCGCCACGCCGGGCGCGGTCGCGTTGCTGGCGGCCCTTGGAGCGGGGCACCACTACAGCGCGGAGCACGCGCACGCTGTGGCGGGCAACGATTCGGCCTCGCTCAACTGCCTGCCGTGTCACGTGTACACCGCCCAGGACGGGTTGCTCGGAAAGGTGTTCCAGGAACGATACCTCTCCCCGCGCGAGATCGCGGTGGCCCGTGACGGGAGGCGGCTTTATGTCACGGCCGAGGAGGACGACGCGCTGCTGGTGGTCCAGCTCCACGCCCGCACCGTGCTGGACCGGATTCCCGTGGGGAAACACCCTCACACGGTGGTGCTGAGCCGGGACGGAAGGACGGCGTACGTCAGCAACGGTTGGTCGGGCAGCGTGTCCCAGGTGGACCTGACCGCGCGGCGCGTGTCCCGTGAGTTCGCGGTGGGGGATGGCCCGGCAGGCATGGTGCTGGACTCGGAGGAGCGGGTCCTCTACGTGGCGAACGGTGGGACCAACGACATCTCGGTCGTGGACCTCGAGAGCGGGCGCGAGCGCCACCGCCTCGCGGGCGGCCAGAACCCGCATGGCGTGGCGCTGGCGCCGGACGGTGATCGCGTATACGTCACCAGCCGGTTGTCCAACCCCGTTCCGTTTCGCACACCGCCGGTCACCGAGGTCACGGTGGTGGATGCGCGGACCCAACGCGTCACGGAACGCCGGCAGGTCTACGCCGCTCACATGATGGAGGGCGTGGACTTCACGCCGCGGGGAGACCTCGCGCTGGTGACGCTGGTTCGCCCGAAAAACCTCCTGCCGGCGACGCAGCTGCAGGGTGGCTGGATGCTGACCTTCGGTCTCGGTGTCATTGAGCCGGGCGAGCGCGGTGCCGTCTGGCAGGTACTGCTGGATGACCCGAATGCGTTCTACGCGGATCCGTACGATGTCGCCGTGACTCCCGACGGCAAACGGGCCTTCATCAGCCATGCCGGGGCGGACCTGCTGACGGTCATCGACCTGGACTCGTTGCGCGGAGTTCTGGTCGGGACCGCGAGGGCAGACACGGCCACGCTCGCCAACCACCTGGGGATGAGCCGTCGCTACGTCGTGTCACGCATCCGAACCGGCGCCAATCCCAAGGGTCTCGGCATGTCGCCGGACGGGAGGTTCGTGTACGTGGCCGAGCAGCTCGCCGACCGCGTGGCGATCGTCTCGGTCGATAGCCTGCGCATCGTGGGGGACATCGACCTGGGTGGTCCTCGCAGGATTTCGTTCGTGCGGCGTGGCCAGCGCCTGTTTCACCGCGCGGATCACACGTTCCAGGAGCAGTTCAGCTGCCGCTCGTGCCACCCGGACGGTCATACCGATGGCTTGTCGTACGACATCGAGTCGGACCTCCTCGGTCGCAACGTGGTCAACAACCTCACCCTGCTGGAACTGAAGGGGCTCGCGCCGTACAAGTGGACCGGAAAAAACGCCAGTCTCTACCGCCAATGCGGTTTCCGGTTCGCCAAGTTCTTCACCCGCACGGAGGCCTACGCGGAGGAGGACTTGAACGCGCTGGTGGCGTACATCTTCTCGCTGTCCTACGCGCCCAACCGCTACCGGTCGGCGTCGGGGGAGCCGACACCGGCGCAGGGGCGTGGCAGGCGGATCTTCGAGCGCAGCCTCACCAACGGCGGACGGGAGATCCCGCCCGCAAACCGCTGCATCACGTGCCATCCTCCGCCTCGGTTTACCAACCGGATGATGTTCGACGTGGGAACCAGGGGACCGACGGACACCGACGGATTGTTCGATACGCCGGCGCTGGTCAACCTCTACGAGTCGGCGCCCTACCTGCATGACGGGCGGGCCGCAACTCTGGAGGAGATCTGGACCCGTTTCGGGAACGAGGATCGCCACGGCGTGGTGACGGACCTCACCAAGTCTCAGCTCAACGATCTGATCGAATTCCTCAGGGCGCTCGGACCCCCGGGGAACGGAAGGTGAACGGATGAATGGCGGATTCGCAAAGCCGGCCCTGAGCATGGTGCTACTGAGCGCAGCAGCGGCGCTGCTCGTTTCACGCTGGTCGGGGCGGCCGGCCCCGTCGGAGGCGACCGGGGATCGCGAGGTGCGGGGTGGCGCGAGCCCGGCGGTGGCCGAGGGCGTGCCCGCCGAGTCGGCGAGGGTCCAGCCGGCGCTCAGGGTGTACCAAGACTGGCGCACCTACACCAAGCGCGACGGCCTGCCGTCGGACAAAGCGTACGCCGTGCGGGTGGACGGCGCCCGGGTTTGGGTCGGGACCGACGCCGGCCTCGCCTACCTGGAGGACGGCCGGTGGCATACCCTCGGCGTACGCGACGGCCTGGCGCACGCCGGGGTGCTCGCCATCGACGTGAATCCGACCACCGGCGACGTCTGGATCGGGACGTTCGGTGGGCTGAACCGCTGGTCGGGCGGCCGGCTCGAGACGTTCAACCAGTTGAATAGCGGGCTGGCGAACGACTTCGTATACGGAGTCTCGTCCAAAGGAGAGGAGGTGTGGGTCGCCACCGCGGCCGGAGCATCCCGTCTCAACATCCGGACGGGAGAGTGGTCCATCTTTGACGACAGCAATGTGTCGTTGCACGAGCCGTGGACCTATGGCGTGCACGTGAACGACGGAATGGTCTACATCGCGGCATGGGGCGGCGGGGTGCTCGAGTACCACCCCGCGACCGGGCAATGGCGCGACTATCGGGATCCCGACGGGGAGATGGAGTTCGATCTCTTTCCCAATGACGGGTTGATACACGACATCACCACCGGCGTCTCCTTCGAGAACGGGATCCTCTGGGTCTCGACCTATTTCGGCCTGGCCCGCTATGACGGCGCGCGATGGCAAGGCTACTTCGACCACGACAGTGGACTGATCAGCAACTTCATCAACTCCGTGAGGGCGCGAGGGCCGGTGGCGTGGGTGTGCACCGATCTGGGTCTCAACGCCTTCGACGGCACGACCTGGGTGACGTACCAACGTGATACCATCATGGGAGACGGCAGGATCCTGATCGGGACCGGCAAGGAGCCGACGACGAGGCTGCGATCCGCGACGGCGATCGCTCACAACTACGTCATCGGGGTCGATTTTCAAGGAGACACGGTGTGGGTGGCGACGGCAGGGGGTGTGAGTCGCGGCGTGCCCCGGGCCCGGTAACGGTGGCGCTGCGCAGCGCGCGGGGAGGTCTGAACACATGCTGAAGGTGACCAGTGCGGAGCCGGTCCTCGACGTCGATACGGCTCGGCTCAGTGATGGCGAGCGGGAGGAGCTGACCAAGCTCGGAGCGCTCTCACGAGACGGGAAGCCCCTGGCGTACGCGCCACCGCACCACCTCGAGATCCGAGAGCCGCTCGAGAGAAAGGCGGTCTCCTCACCGGCCGTGCTGAACGAGGCGTATGCCTACAAGCGACCGTCGTCCTTCTCGCGGGCCATAACGTTTGACGTGGGCGATGTCGGTCTGTTGCTCATCTCGGGCACGGCCAGTGTGGACGAGAATGGCCGGACGATCCACGAGGGGGACTTCCGGGCGCAATGCTGGAGGACGTACCGCAACATCACGAAGCTGCTCGAATCAGCCGGCATGACCTGGCACGATGTCGTGCGCACCACCTGCTACCTGCGGGATATCGAGCGGGACTACCAGGACTTCAACCAGGTGCGGACCGCCTTCTTCGGCTGGCTTGGCCTCGATCCGTTGCCCGCCAGTACCGGCATCCAGGCACGCCTCTGCCGGGACGACCTGTTGGTGGAGATCGAGGCGATCGCGGTGGCGCCGCGCGAGGGGGGCCGATAAACGTGCGCTGGCATGCGATGGCCGGGCTTGCGTTGACGGCCTTGCTCGTCACCGGTCAGGGATTGGCGCAGACTGACACCATGCAGTACGCGAACACCCCACCCGGGCTGCGCCCCTACGGCAGATTCCAGATCCCATACCGGTTCTATTTCAATGTGCCGCAGGAGCACCGCGGGCCGGGCCGGGACAAGCCTGCCCCGGTCGGGCTCCACGAAGTGCCGATCGGGTTCCTGGGCCCCATCGCAGGATCGCGTGACTCGAGCTACGGTCGCCGCATGCTGCAAGGCGCCACGCTCGCCGTCGAGGAGGCGAACGCTCGCGGAGGGTACCGCGGCATCCCGTTCCGCCTGGTGATACGGAACGACCTGGGTCTCTGGGGAGCCACCAGCAACGAGCTGGTGGCGCTGAACGACGCAGGAGTCTGGGCGACCCTGGGATCGATCGATGGCGCGAACACGCACATCATGCTGCGCATCGCGCTCAAGATCGACATGCCGTTGGTCGCGAGCGGCGACACCGACCCCACCCTTACCGAGACCCTGATCCCGTGGCTCATCCGAGTAAGCGGCGACGACCGTCAGACCTGCTACGCGTTGGTCCTCTACGCGCACGAACTCAAGGGCTACCGCCGGGTTGCCGTGCTGCGCGTCAACAACCGCTACGGGCGGGTCGGCACGGCCGAGTTCAAGGACGGCCTGCGGCGGCTGGGGACTCCGGTGATTCTGGAAATGCGTTACGCCCAGGGCGATACCAGCTTCACGCCGCAGCTCGAGCGGATCAAGCAGGCCGGGGTGGAGGCGGTGCTCGTCTGGGGCGACCCGCAGGAGGCCGGCCGCATCGTGCGACAGATGCGCGAGATGAACATGAAGCAAGCCGTCCTGGGATCGGACCGCCTGGTCTCGCCGGCGTTCCTCGACCTCGCCGGTCCGGCGGCGGAAGGAACAGTGGCCACCCACCTCTACCACCCCGATCTCGACGATCCGGTGCTGCACCGGTTCAATCAGCGCTATCGCGAGCGGTTCGGCGAGAGCGCCGAGACGTTTGCCGCGCACGCATACGACGGCATGAACCTGTTGCTGGACGCCATCCGCAGGGCGGGTCTCAACCGGGTGCTGATCCGGGACCAGATGCTGGGACTCAAGACGTACAGGGGGGTGACGGGCACGCTGGTGTTCGACCCCACCCACAGCGACATCGGTCCGATCTGGATGGCGGAAGTGCGGAGTGGCAAGTTCGAGTTCTCACCAACGCCGTTGAGCGACAGCACCTATCACACCCGGACAAGTCGAAGGCAAAATGGCAGGTTGGACAAGTAGCGGCGCAGTTGCGTCGGACACGGAGCCCCAGTTGGTCGATCGGGGGGCGAAGCCGTCGGGTACGGTCGTCGAAGTTCGAGGAGTCCAGATCGGCGGCCGGACCGTCGATCTGGACTCCTCGCCGTGCGCCGTGGAGAGTGCCGAGCAGCTGCTGGCAACAGCGACCGCCGTACGGGACAGCGGCGCGGCTATCCTTCGAGGCGGAGCGTTCAAGCCACGAACGTCACCTTACAGTTTCCAGGGGTTGAAGGAGGAAGGCCTGGAGCTGCTCGCGTGGGTGAGGCGAGAAACCGGAATGCCGGTCGTCACCGAAGTGATGGACACCCGCAAGGTCGAGGAAGTCAGTGCTCACGCCGACATGCTTCAGGTGGGCTCACGGCACATGCACAGCTACCCTCTGCTGGAGGAAGTGGGCCGATCCGGCATGCCGGTCCTGCTGAAGCGGGGGATGAGCGCCACGCTGGACGAGTTTCTCTTCGCCGCCGAGTATGTCCTGAAGCAGGGCAATGAGCGGGTGGTGCTGTGCGAGCGGGGGATCCGCACCTTTGAGCAGTCCACCCGCAACACCCTGGACCTGAACGCCGTCCCCATGCTCAAGCGGCGCACCCACTTGCCGGTGATCGTGGACCCCAGTCATGGGACTGGTCACTGGTGGATGGTACCCTGCCTGAGTCGGGCAGCGGTGGCGGTGGGCGCCGACGGGTTGCTGGTCGAGGTTCACCCCGATCCTGACAACGCCCTGAGCGACGGACCGCAGTCGCTCAAACCGGAGCGGTTCGATGTCATGATGCAAGAGCTGAGGCCCGTTGCCATCGCGGTGGGCCGGGAAATCTCGGCGCCGCGCCACTAGGGTGCGGCCCGTGAATCCCCCTCAGGCTTCTCTCTGCGCTCTCTTCGTTCATCTCTGCGGTCTCTGCGGTAGACCGGCACGGGATATAGCGTGAGCGTGGCGGCTGGCCCCCTCGAGAATCAAGCGACTTCCCCGCAGCCATCACGCTACCTGCCGCTCAGCGGTCTGATGCTGGCGGCGTGGATCATGGGTGCCGGTTCCGCGCACGGCGTCGCTCGTCCGGCCCGTCAAAGCGATTCCCTGGTCAGGATCGGCCTCTTGGTGGCGGCAGCCGGCGGGGACTCGGCGCGTGCCCGGGACGCGCGGCGTGGCGCGGAACTGGCGGTCAAGCAGTGGAACGCGCGAGGCGGAGTCGCGGGCCGCCCGGTTGCGCTGGTGGTTCGGACCATGGAAGGTCCCTGGGGATCGGGATCGAAGGCCGTCGTGGACCTGGTGTTTGGGGAACGGGTGCACGCGATCCTGGAGTCGTTGGACGGGCGCGGCGCCCACGTTGCGGAACAGATCGTTACCAAAAGCCAAACGCCCATGCTTTCCGCTTGGGCGACCGATGTCACCCTGGCGGGAGCGTTCGTGCCATGGTACTTCCGAGTCGTGCCCGACGATCGGCGTCAGGCGGCCGCCCTGGCCCGCGAGATCTACGGAGCGAGACGGTACCGCAGGGTGGCCGTGGCAGCCACCGAGGCATACGACGCGCGCGTTGCCGCGCGCGCGTTCGCCCGCCAGGCGGACTCGCTGGGACGCACCGTCACTCTGGATCTCACCTACCGAGACGGGACCGCGGAGGTCGAAGCCCTGGTAGATCGAATCGCCCGCAGCGCAGTTGACGCACTGGTGCTGTTCGGTCCACCCGCCAGGTCGCTGACCCTGATTCGCCGGATGGCGGCTCGGGGGCTTCAGGTCCCGACGTTCGCATCGTTGCCTTTCGCCGACGCGCTGCTCTGCGACTCGTGTCGGAAGGATGTCGAGGGCGTAGTATTCGTCGCCCCCGGGCACTGGTACGCCCCATCGGGGCGCGCCTTGTCCAGGGCGTTCGAGGCCACCTACGGAACGCCACCTGGCGCAGCGGCAGCCTACGCCTACGATGGTACGCGGGTACTGCTGCGGGCCATCGAGCGAGCCGGTCTCGATCGCACGCGGATCCAGTACGCCCTCAGGCAGGCCGGACCCTGGCAGGGGGTAACGGGCGTGATTCAGTTCGACGAGCGAGGCAATCGCGGGGGGTCTGTCGAGCTCCTGATCATGCGAGGGGGGAAGCCGCACCTGCTCGGCGCCGGCCGGTCCGGTGGCGGCCAGCCGTGAGCCGGTGGTCGAGGCTGGCCCAGGCGTGGGCCGCGGGGATGGTCGTGCTCGCGACAGGCGCCGCGTGCGAACGGCGTTCCGAGCGCCGGGAGGTCTGGGGCACAGAGATCCTCACGACGCGCACCCTGGGGCTGGCCTACTTGGAGGAAAACCGCCTGGACGAGGCGGGGACCGAGTTCCGGAAACTCACCCAATTGGCGCCCGACGAGCCCCTCGGGTTCGCCAACCTGGGGCTGGTGTACCTGCGGCAAGCCAACTACGAGAATGCCGAGCGCAGCATCCGCCGGGCGCTGGAGCTGGAGCCGTCGGACCCCGACATCCGGCTCATGCTCGCCAAGGTGCTCGAGCTCACCGACCGCCTGGCCGACGCGCGGCGCGTGCTCGAAGGCACCCTGTCGGACACTCCCGGACATCTCAAGTCGCTGTACGCGCTCGCCCAGCTCTCGGCCAACCCTGATGACGCGGAGCAGCGCCGGCGCCGCGAGGGGTACCTCGAGCGGTTGGTGGGCCTGGCTTCCGGGAATGTGGCGGCGCGGCTGCTGCTGATCGACGTCTTGCTGAAGAACAGCAAGCCCGATGACGCGCTGGCGCAGGTGGAACAGTTGCACGCGCAGATTCCGGAGTTGCCCCCGCAGGCGGTGTCGTTCTTCGACGCCGCGGTGGAGCATATGCGGGTGGGTCGGGCCTCCGATGCCCAGAGGCCGATGCTCGTCGTCGGCAACTTCCTCAAAGTGACGGGAGGCTATCAGGCCGGCATCATGGATCTGGAGGGCCCCGGAGGGGTGCTGCTCGGGTTCCCCGTCGTCACGCTCAGCCAGCCGACCATGGAGGAGCAGAGCCCAGAAGAAGTGCTTGCGTCGCTCCGGTTCACCGACGTGACGGACGTCGCGGGACTGGGCGCGGTATCCCTGGGGGCATCGGCCGGGACGCACCTCGCCGCGGGCGACTACGACGGCGACGGAGACCAGGATCTCTACGTCGGTGCCGCCGAAAGAAGCTTCCTCCTGCGCAACGATCTCGGAAGGTTCACCGACGCCACGGGTGAAGCCGGGACGCGCACCAGCGGGGGCGTGGCCGCGATCTTCGGCGACTACGACAACGATGGGCGTCTCGATCTGTACGTCGCGCGCGAGGGGCTTGACGTCCTGTTCCACAATGCGGGTGACGGCACATTCCGGGACGTGAGTCGCTCGGCCGGCGTTCAGGACGTGCGAGCGACCTACGCTCCTCTCTTCCTCGACGCCGACCACGACGGAGATCTCGATCTCTACCTCGCGGGACCGGGATCGAACCGGCTGTGGCGCAACAACGGGGACGGCAGCTTCGTCGAGATGGCCCAGCGGATGGGTCTGGCCGGCGGCGGGGCCACGTCTCGCGACGCGGCCTTCGGCGACTTCGACGGCGACGCCGGGCTGGACCTCATCGTCGCCAACGACGAAGCTGGAGCGGTCCAGTATCACAACCTGCTGGAAGGCCGTTTCGAGAACGTGACGGGAGGGAGCGGCCTGGAGCCGGGGGTCGGCGCCGTAGCGCTCGCCGTGGGTGACTACAACAACGACGGGTTCCTCGATCTGTTTCTCGCGGGAGCAGGCACCGGTGCGTCCAGGCTGTATCTCAACCAGGGCGACGGCGGCTTCGAGCGGGACCGGAGGCCGGCCGCGATGTTCCGTGCGGTGGGTGGGTTGTCGGTAACGCAAGCGACGTTTCTCGACTTCGACAACGACGGGTGGCTCGACCTGGTCGTGGCCGGCGCGCCGCGTGACGGGACGCGAGGGGTGCTGCTGTTCCGCAACGGCGCTCCGGGGCGGTTTGACGACGTGTCGTCGCGGTTGCCGCAAGATATCGGGTCCGCGCGACAGGTCGGCGTGCTGGACTACGCCGAGGACGGCGATCTCGACCTCGTGGTGGCGCAGGCGGACGGCACGGTGCGGCTACTACGCAACGACGGCGGGGATGCCAACCACTATCTCAAGCTCCAACTCACCGGACTGAGGGTGGCCGGCAGCAAGAACAACCACTTCGGTATCGGGGCAAAGGTCGAGGTGCGCGCCGGTGGCATGTACCAGATGCGCATGGTCACGGAGCCGGTGACGCACTTCGGACTGGGGCAACGGCTCAAGGCGGACGTGCTTCGCATCGTGTGGACCAACGGTGTGCCGCAGAACGTGTTCTCCCCCCCGAGCGACCAGGATCTGGTGGAGGAGCAGGTGCTCAAGGGCTCGTGTCCCTTCCTCTACGCCTGGAACGGCCGGCGCTTCGAGTTCGTGACGGATGTCATGTGGCGCAGCGCCCTTGGCATGCCGCTCGACATCATGGGTGGAGGTGGAACGGGATACGCGCCGGCGGCCCCATCACGCGAGTACATCCAGATCCCCGGCAACGCATTGAAGGCCAACGGAGATGTGTACCCGCTTCAGATCACCGGCGAGCTGTGGGAGACGGGCTACCTCGACGAAGTGAAGCTCGTGGTCGTGGACCACCCCGACTCGGTCCACGTCTTCGTGGACGAGCGCTTCGTCCCTCCGGGTGAGGCGTCTCTCCGCATCTACCAGGTCGCGCGGCCCAGAGCCCCGGTCGCCGCCACCGACGAGCAGGGGCGGGACCTGCTCCCCCTCCTGCTCGGGCGCGATGACCGGTACGTGTCCCAGTTCCGGCTGGGGAAGTTCCAGGGGCTCACCCAGACCCATGACCTGGTGCTCGACCTGGGCGAGTTGGCCCCGGCCGACGACGTCACGCTCTTCTTGAACGGCTGGATCTTCCCCACCGACGCCAGCATCAACGTGGCGCTGTCGCAGTCGGGCCGGGTGGTATCGCTCCCTCCCCAGGTCCAGGTCCTTGGCCCCGATGCCGCCTGGCATACGGTCATCGACAACATGAGTTTCCCCTCGGGCAAGGCCAAGACGGTGGTCGTCGATCTCGCCGGCAAGTTCCTGAGCCGGGATCGCCGGGTGCGGATTCGTACCAACATGCAGATCTACTGGGATCACGTGTTCTTCACGACCGGCGACGTCCGCGGGCCGGCGCCACGAGCCACTCTGGCACCGGTTGCCGCCGACCTCCACTACCGCGGGTTCTCTCGCATGTACCGTAAGGGAGGGCGCTACGGGCCGTTCTGGTTCGACTACGGCGACGTGACCGAACAGCAGCGGTGGCTGCCGCTCAGAGGACGGTTCACGCGCTTCGGTGACGTGGTCGAGCTGCTCCAGCGGGCCGATGACCAGTACGTCGTGTTTGGACCGGGGGACGAGATCACGGTCGAGTTCGCCGCGAGCGGCGCGCCACCCCTGCCGGCGGGTTGGCGCCGCGATTTCCTCCTCTACTCCGACAGCTGGCTCAAAGACGCCGACCTGAACACGGGAGCCGGACACACGGTGGAGCCGCTGCCCTTCCACGGGATGTCACGGTACCCCTACGGTCCCGAGGAGTCCTACCCCAGGGACGATGCGCACCAGCGGTACCTCAGCCGGTACGACACGCGGCGCATGGGGCAGCAGCACTGAAGCGAGCACACGCCGTGGGAACGCTCGATCTGTGGAACGCCGACTGACGTGGTTGTGGGCGGGGCGCGCGCTGGCGTGGCTCTCCGGCACCGCCGGTCTGCTGTGTGGCTGCGCCGAGCGACCCGCGCTGACGTTCACCGACGTCACCGAGGAAGCCGGAATCCAGTTTCGCTACACGTTCGGCGACTCGACCTACGAGAACATCCTCGAGAGCTCAGGCTCCGGCGTCACGGTGTTCGACTACGACGGCGACGGCGATCTCGATCTCTATTTGCTGAACGGGACCTATCTCGAGGGCATCAGCACCGCCGACGGCCGGGTGTTCACCGGTACGCCCAACGAGCTATACCGAAACAACGGGGACGGCACCTTCACAGAGGTCGCGGCTGAAGCCGGTCTGGACGACCGCCACTGGAGCATGGCCGCCGCGCCACTCGATTACGACGCCGACGGCGATGTGGATCTGTTCTTGGCCAACTACGGTCCCAATCGGTTCTTCCGCAACGAAGGCAACGGCACATTCACCGAGGCTGGCGGCGCGTTGGGTCTCCGCGGCCCGGAGACCGTGAGCGGCTTCACCAAGTGGAGCGTGGGTGGGGCGTTCTGGGATTACGATCGCGACGGCGCCGTGGATCTCTTCGTGTGCAATTTCCTGGCGTTCGACCCTGACTACGTCTCGCCCGCGGCGCCCCACATGATGCCGCACCCGACCGAGTATCACGGTCAGGCGTCGGTGCTGTACCGGCAGGGGCCCGATGGCCGATTCACCGACGTCACGCGCGCGGCCGGCCTCTACCGCCCGGAGTCGCTGTGCATGGGAGCCACCGTGTTCGATGTCGACGGCGACGGCGATCAAGACCTGTTTCAGGCCAACGATCACCAGGAGAACTTCCTGTTCAGGAACGCTGGCGACGGGACGTTCGTGGACGTGGGCCGCCAAAGCGGGGTCACGGTGAACAATCAGGGACTGCCGACCGGGTCGATGCACGGGACCATCGGTGACGTGGACGGCGACGGCCTCATCGATCTGTTGGTGAGCGATCTGACGCACGGGGCGCTGTACCGTCAGCTGGGACAAGGCGTCTTCCTCGACGTCACGAGCCAGACAGGGGTTGCGGCCGCGTTCGAAGGAAAGGGCGCCTGGGCGGCTGCGCTGTTCGATTTCGCCAACGACGGTGATCTCGACATCTTCTCCGCCAACGGCGTGGCAGAGGAGCTGATCGAACAGCTCCCCCTCCTTCTGGAGAACGACGGGACCGGACACTTCCGCGAGGCCGGGAAGCGCCTCTCGCCGTACTTCCGGGAGGCACGCACAGGGCGCGGCGCGGCGGTGTGGGACTACGATGACGATGGCGACCTGGATGTGATCGTATCTCACATCGATCTTGGGGGCACGGCGGCGCTGCTCAGGAACGACGGTGGGAACCGTAATCACTGGCTCGGCATGACCCTGGTCGGGCAGCGTGGGCCGGCATCCGCGATCGGCGCCGTGGTGACGGTGGAGGCCGGCGGCCGCCGGCAGGTCAAGGTCAACCAATGGGCCACGAGCTACCTGTCATCCCACGACCCGAGACTCCACTTCGGGTTGGGGCGCGTGCGCCGCGTGGACCGCCTCGAGATACGCTGGCCGGATGGGGTAACGGAAACCCATCACGACCTGGGCGCGGACAGGTACCTGAGGGTGGAGCAGGGCAAGGGAATCGTCCCGCGGCACTTGCGCTAGCGTCGTCGCTGGAACCGGCGCAGCAAGGTGTTCCGCGGGGTCCGTTCATGCCGTTCTCCCCAACGGTGGTCCGGTCGTGGAGCCCAGGCTCGCCCCCCAAAGCGCAACTGGCGCTCGTGATCACGGCGAAACGAAACATTTCGTGGCGGCGCTGAACTCGCCCCGCAACAAGTCGGTACGCCGACGCGTTCGAATGATGACACTCAACTGAAAAATCGGCTCTAGGTTCACCTCCGATCCCGTTGGACCCGAGGCCCTACCCTCGGCATCAACGTTGACCACGGAGGTGAGTGTCATGAGACGACTGCTTTGGTCCCTGCTGATCGCCGGCGCGCTGGCGGCGGTTCCCAGCCCTCAACCCGTCGATGCCATTCCCGTGCCGTGCGTGGACTGCGGCTCCGATTTCTCGGACAGCGGTGAGCTGGCTGGCGCCCTCGCATACTGGTGCCGCTTGCTGAGCGTGGTGCTCTGCCCGTGGGCGTAGAGGTCGCCCGTGCCGCGATAAAACGCTCCATCCCCGCAACAAAACGATGACAGTCCGTGGCGCCACCGGCGCTACATTGGCCCCGTCCCACAGGGGGACACGCTGTCTGGTCGGCCCTCACGCCATGCACCGCATGGAGGGGGTACACATGAGGAAACTGATCCTGAGCATCGCCACGGTCGGCGCACTGGGTATGGCACCCGCGCCGGTGCCGGCCGATGCAGCCGTGGCGGGGCGTTGTCTCGATGGAGTGATCGCCGATTGCAACGAGGACTTTCCCAATACGGACGAGAGGTTAATCGCGATCCGCGGATGGTGCTACATGATCCGCAGCGCGTGGTGCTGGTTCTGATCACCAGTCCACCGGCCGACTGGGCCGCGGTGGCGGGGGGCGATGAGCCCCCCGCCAGGCTCGGGTCGCCATGGTGAGCCTCCTGGCTGCCAAGGCCGAGGTGGTGTTCGGGGTGCAGCTCGTCACCCGCCACCGGGCCCCGCGCCTCGCGGCGCTCTTGGGACTCGGCATCGCCGCCTTGGCGGCAGCATCGGAACCGTCACCAGAGCGCGTGGCGCGCGTCGTCCTCCTTATTGCCGGCACGCTCGCCGCTGTCTCGGCCTCGCGCCTGCTGTCTCCGGGGCCGGCGCTCGCCGCGGCGCGGATAGTGGTGGCGCCCTGGTGGCTGGTGCCCACAGGCCGGCTCGCCGGCGCCTTGTGCGTGGTAGCGCCGGTGACAGCGGGAATGGGGCTCGCGCTGGCGACCGCCTCTTCGCAAGGCGCTCCCGTCCTTGGTCCCGTCGCCGTGGCCCTGGCGTACTCCGCGTGCGTGGCGGCCTGCACCATGGCGGTGGCGCCGTGGTGGGGAGCCTCCGCCGCTGCCTCAGTAGGCTTCCTGGGTGTCTGGTTCGGGGTGGCCCCTCCATCCGCCATGGCTGCTCTGTTCGCCGGGTGGCTCCCATTCCAGCGGGTAGTGATCTGGCTGTGGAACGTCTTGCCCCTCCCCTGGCGCGCCACCCGCTGGCTCGCGTCCGGCGGATGGGGGGATCCGCTCTTGCTCGCGGCGTGGACCCTGATCGGGCTGGGAGTCGCCGCCATGCACCTTGCCGGACCTGGTCGGCCGCGACGGGCCGAGTCATGACGTTGGTGGAGTGCCGGGCCGTAAGCCGCGCGTACGGGTCTGGAGCCCGGCGGCGAGTCGCCTTGGAGGGTTGCTCATTTGCCGCTGAGCGCGGCGAGATCATCGGCGTCGTGGGCCCCAACGGCGCTGGGAAGACGACCCTGATGCGCCTCCTGGCGGGCGAGATCGCCCCCACCTCTGGGGCCGTGACGGTCGCGGGGTTTCGGGCGGGCACGCCGGAGGCCCGGCGAACGGTCGGCTTGGCTGAAGATCCGCCCCTGGCGCCGCCCGAACTGACGGGTCTGGAATGGCTCACGTACCTCGCCAGCCACCGGGCCAGTACCCCGCCGCAGCGGGTGGCGCTG
>Ga0209342_10000650_pt1 | contig 40404 bp, 56 predicted proteins | sample RifCSP16_2_FD_184023 | JGI IMG/M metagenome (GOLD analysis project Ga0209342, IMG submission 184023) | Soil microbial communities from Rifle, Colorado - Rifle CSP2_sed 16_2 (SPAdes) (version 2) | ecosystem: Environmental > Terrestrial > Deep subsurface > Rock core/Sediment | place: Rifle...
AGCTGGTCCGGCATGACTCGCAGACCAGCAAATGCGTCAACGACTTTCTTGGTTGCTGCCTGTGGATCTTCAGCATGCTTATTGAGTTTGGTCTTTGCGATTGCGTCTTCGCATTCGTCGGCGATATCTCCCGGAAGCATCCGAAGTACCGCGTTTCGGATAGCCTTACTAACCAGACTATTGTGCTTCATTGCGATCTCGTCGTCAGTCGATGGCAGGATGTAGATTGTGTCCCCGTACGAATTCGTACGGGTTGAAAGCGGCTTCTCATTGCGCTTGAGCTTCTTGCGTTCGATGCGCTTCGGAACGTTTACCGAGGTCTCGATCGATGTGTTGGCTTCGAAATCTCGCACGGTAACCAGCACCATTTGCTTGTCATCGTCTTCGTAAATGACTTCCGAAGACGCGGACATGTTGGTCAGGTATCGCAACGCAGCTTCGGCAAATCGAATACTGAACCCGTTGATGAACGTGGTCGTTGATTCGCGCTTATCCGGATCCCAGGACTTGCGCGGAAGCGCGTATCGAGCGGCATCACAGAATCCTGGACGCTTGCATTCGTCAAGCAACCGAGCGCGCACGTTGAGCCAGTTGCGAGGGTGGCGCTCCGCCATCACGCAGGCTGCCTCGATGTTGGCGCGCACCTTGGCGGCCATGGTTATGGCCGCCGTTTCCGCGTTGCGTCTCGTTTCGACGAGCGCGAACCCTTCGGACTTTACAAGTTGAGTCTCGTTCTCAGACATACTTCTAGCTCCTTCTCTCTACCAGTTTGGTGAATGGTTTCTCGTGGACAGCGTCCGCCAATTCAAGCTTCTTTCGTAGCGCTTCCTTCGCTTTCGCGCCATTGCCGCGACCTGCATTTTGCCCGACGATTTTATCGACTTTCGAGAGAGACACGGTCGTGCAATCGGCGAGTTCCGAGTCGGTCAACACCTCCTGCAGGATAGGCCAAGCGCGCTCGGTATCGCACTTTCTGCGGGACTCTTCGGAGAGTTCGACAATCTTACCGTCCCATTCGAATGGTCCCTCGTCAGCAACACGTGTCTTGATTGCTGCGAGCGCCTTTTCGCAGACCTTACCGACGAAATTGGCTTGCGCGTAGACAGCATGCAGTTGCTGAGGATGCATGAGCGCAACCATTCCGGCGACGTCGCCTAGATTGATGCCAGCCATCGTCGCCACGTACGACCGCGCAAGCGCATTGGCCGCGCTGCATTCGATGTGCCGTTTGCAGTACTGGCAATGGTCACCAGGGTGATAGATGCCATCCCAGTTGACAACCTCGTCAACGAGCCGTTGGCGCCATCTGCGCGCGTCGTCTTGGGTCATTGTGTAGTTTTCAATCTGCTGCTCGCGGACCCAAATCACTGTGAACGTTCCGCCCGTGAGTTGCGGATGGGCAAGCAGGATGGCCGCCAGATATCCTCGCACCTGGTTCGCGTAGTTGCCGTCCTTCCATCCTGTCTTCCAGTCGGCGCCACGTACCTGGTAGCCAGAGATTGTGACGATATCAGCGGTTCCGGTGGCAACCAGTCCCGGTACCGCAACGTCAATCTCGACGCCGATTTCAGGCATTGCATTCGGAAAGTACTGCTTGACCTTCGGCCAGATGCGTTGCGCTTGCGAGCAGAGGTAGCGGACCTCTTGCGAGTCGGCGCTGAAGTCATCGCAGATGCTGTCGACGGAATCCCAATCGATCGCGTCGTTCTTGATTAGACCCTCGAAACACTTGTGCCCCGCGCTTCCGTTGCGCGCTGGCTCGCTTGTCTCGTTGTATGGTACGGATACTCCTCGAATTGAACCAGCGCACAGGAACGCCAGCGGGAGGGATGATGCGCGGAGGGATACAATCTTGTCTGTAATCACCGGCAGTCGTTTCGCGTCGGTCATGCGAATTTCCTCGGTCGGTATACGGGTTGCGGCGCTCGGCGAGACTTGAGGTCGGCAAGAATCCACTCATCAACTGTTACGATGTGCGGCGTGGTTCCGATTCCGAATGACTTCACATTTTCCGCAGCCAGTTCGTTGATTGCGGTCCATTTGTCAGCGTACATCTCATGCATTGGGTTCGCTGGGTGATCCCAGTTGCGCTCGACGAAGGCAATCCGTTGCACCGTAGCATGGTCGATACTGAGATTAATGAAGATGCGATCGCTAATCTTCGGCACGTGGTACGGCGCAAACTTGTCATCTTGCCATCTGACATGTGTGCCTTCGCTACCGTCGAGCATCGTGATTCCGAATGGCGTAACGGCGTCACGAGAGTTCCAAATCACTTCAGAAACCCCCGTGGTCTTGCTCTCATACTGCATGAGGCAAAACGCCTCGCAGTATTCACAGCCGAATCGCTGTGCGCCTCTCAGTGGTCGTTTCGCGTCGGTCATGACCTAATGCTCCACGCTCGCGCCTGCAAATCGCAGTCGCGCGACGATTCCGAGAGCTCACCGAATGCCGCTTGTGGCAGCACAATCAGGCGATTGTTGGCGGCTGCAATCTTCACGACTTCGATCCATCGCTCGCCGTCGGTAACTTCAATGCTTGTTTTCATGGTATTGCTCCACAGTGCTCGCAAGCCACTCCGCCCGCCGTGCCTTCGATTTTGACGATCCATGCGCCGTGCCCAAGTTGCCAAGGTGCGCTTCGGATGGCCACGTCGCGCGGTTCGATGCCGCTAACCGGTGGTAGAATCGGATAATACCGCACCATGTCTCCGATGCGCAGTTCAGACGGCCGCCGCGCCCCTATCTTGTGCGGGTCAGGCGTTTTTTCAGCGTCGAATGGTTTTCGCTTGGACATTACTTCCCCTTCGCTGCCAACGTAGCTCGTTGAATGATGCGACGCTGTTCCTTGCGCCATTGGGTTGCAGCTCTCGCAACGGAAAGCAGTCTGTCAGCTAGCTCCGTCGCCTGATTCGGCGTCATTGAGTCACCGTCGACATGCACGTCCCCATGCTTGTGCTCGATATTTGCGTCAACCTTCATGGCTTGTCCAGTGCTTGCTCGCTACGTCTAGCTGTTCTTCCGCGGCCGCAAGAGAAGCATTGACATTTTCCTTCGACCAAATACGATTCATCGCTTCGGAACGTGTTTCGGTAGTGTTGGGCTCTCGCCAATTGATTCTTCCGCCTGATGCGATGCAGTCCAGGCACTCAGCGGAAGTTCCGGGGGCGTCAACACACCCGCTGCATGATGACCGATGGATCGGGCCTGGACTCGCCATTGCGTCGGTTACATCGGCGCCGCCAAGTGTTGGTGGTGCTGGTTCCGTCTCGTCGAATCGCTTCGGCTGCTGACAGTGCGAGCACGGTTTGATCGTCAATGAGATCTGCGAACCGAGCAGATTGCTCTCGATGATCTCGAGTGGCCATCGACACTCGGCGCAGCATGCGTGTTGGTTGATTTCGAGTTTCATTCGGAAACCTCGAACAGATGGAACACTAATTCGCCGCCGCGCATCTGGATGCTGCCAACGTGGCCGATTGCTTTCAGTCCACTACATGAATGGCCCGTGCCGCGCCAAGCGAAGTGACGCTTTTCTGTCGGCGAGCCCGATTCGACGATTGCCCAAATGTATGGTGTTTCATGCTGCGTCTGCACGCAAAGCGGCTGGGCCTCATGTGGCATTTCGATCGAGAACGCGTCGGTGATTGGGGCAGCAAACTTCCAGATTGTTTTCATCATTGTTCCTTTCGCGAAAATTTGGCAACGCTAGGCAATTTCAGAGGGGGCATTGCGCTAGCGTTGCTCCGGTGGGGTCGGCAGATATCGAGGCTGCACCTGCGGATATAGTTGGAATTCACTCCGATGCTCTACCATTTTGAGCTACGACCCCAGAACTCCGGACCCCATACACGCGGTACCGAGGAGATGTCCGGAGGGGCTTGCGGTATTGCTCGCCCCGTGACGCCGCCAGCGCTGCAAGGCAGACCGTTGGCGACGTCGCGATGCGAGCAAACCGTGGGCATTACGTTCCTTGGTGTCTCGAAATGTTCGGGTTGAAGCCGATCTTTTTGATGTCGTCACGGACACGCCCGAGGTTGTCCGTGATTTGGTAAAATGTTGCGATGTTCTCGGGGCGGAGTTGCGCCGACTCTCGCGCTCCTCGCGCGTACACTGTTCCTTCTTTCGGCAGGTCTGTTCCGTCGAAGAATATGTAGATCCTCGGCTGGTCTTTGGTCGTTGTCACTGCGTAGTTTCGCATTGTGTGTCCTATGTGTTGCTGAGGAATCGAGAGAAGAACCAGGCAGCGAGAATTCCGCCGAGAATCGCGAGCAGGAACCAGGTCATCCTGCGAATCTCCATCGATCGATGAGTCGCTTTGGTACGTCGGTTGACGTGGTGACGGTTGCCGGCTTTCCGTAGTATGCGCGAGCGGAGGCGAATTTCTCCGCCGCAGGCAGCTTACGGAAGCGAGCTATGAAGCTGCCGTCGCCGAATGCCCCGCCGTATTGATTGTGCTCGTCGTGATAGACGACCTCGTGCACTGTGTAGGTTTTTGCCATTACACGGCACCGACAGCAACTAGGATTTGCTGCGCAAGGTAGTCAGCACGCCGAGCGTGTTGCAGTGCCTGACGTTCGTGTCGACGACTATCGTCGCGACGCGCGATAACGAGGCTTCTCTCGCGATAATCTATCGCAGCCCTTCGAGCCGCAGCGAGATATTCGACGCGTTTTTGATTTTGCATAATTTGCTCCTCGTAGGCTCAGTCGCCCGGTACCGCGTTACCTGGACGCGTTGGCTGCGCGCACATTGCGTAGCCCATTTGGTGACCACGCTGCTCCAGTTTCGTTCCACGCGACTCAAGCTGCCGAATGTAGAGCCGAGCATTGTCACGATCCTGGCGAGCCTGAAGGACGTGGTCGATCGCGCTCTCCCTTGCGATTATGTTGCCGTGTCCAAAAATGGACCGTGTTGAAAGAAATAGGGATCGGCGAATCTCATATTCGCGCTGGCACTGTCGCGCCAGACTCTTGGCTTTGCGATATGCGTTTGGCGTGACGGGTCTTTTCATGATTTTTCTCCTCGTGCTCAGTCACCCGGTGCCGCGTCCCACGTTCGAGGCGCGGCGCCGGAGGGCGGAGGTCAGCGCGCCGACAATCCGGCGTGCTCAACGGCGTCCTCAGCGTCTTGCCGGGACGATCCCGTGGCCAACGCCGCGGAATAAATGCGATCGGCTAATGCCTGTCGGTCGTCGACGTCACTCTGGGCGTCGGTCGACAGTACGCGGACTGGTAGCGAATCCTGTTTCATAATTTTCTCCTCGTTGCTGACACCCCTCGAGCCCGCCCCAACTGAAGGGTACGGGCGGGAGGGGAATGGGGGGCGGAGGCTAGGCGTACGACAGCAGCGAGCGATTGAGTTCCCGCTCGCACGGAGCGGGTAGCGTCCAGACGTATTTGCCGGCGGCGCCGGACCAGACCCATGTCCCGCTGAGATTGTCGAGTGTGCGTCGAGCCTCCTTGGCCCCAATGGCGTCGCCTCGGAGCTCGGCGTTGCGGATGCTGGTTGCTAGCTCGATGGCGGTGATTTCGGATTTGGTCATGATTTTTCTCCTCGTGCTGACACCCCTCGAGCCCGCCCCAACTGAAGGGTACGGGCGGGAGGGGAAGGGGGTCAGCGATACGAGATGGTCACGACGGGCTCATTATCCGAGTGCGGAGCCCCGAGCGGAACAAACCCGAAGCACACATCCTGCATAGGCTCGTCACCGTCCGGATCCGCGACAGGATATTGTCGCAGCCCGCGCAGTGACGCGGCGCCACACGCTTCGGCGGCTGCGCGACGCGCAGCACGCTCAGAAGGCCCCTCGTATACACACACGGAGTCGGTGTCGCGTACGATGATTTTGGTCATGATTTGTCTCCTCGGGTTGGTCGCTGTCGACAATCAGACCCTATCACGGTTTTCGGACGATCCAAGATGCCCCCTATATTTGGTATTTGGATCGGCCTTTTTTGGCTCGAAAATAATCCGCTCCGGAGCGGATTTCCGTCCGCTCCTTGACGGATTTGCTGACACGGGATAGCAGTGGCCCAATGGCCAAGACCAAAAAACCTACCTCTACTAGTAGAGGGGCACGTCTGCTGGCTGCTCGGGTGCGCAGTGCCGGCACTCTCCGGGCAGTCGCAGTGCTCGCGGGAGAAAACGAAAACCAACTCGGTCACTATCTGAGAGGCCGTTGCCCGTCTGTCAATGTGCGGCTGCGGCTCGAACATAGTCTATCGATACCGTTTTTTGCATGGGATCACACAAGAAAGAGCAAGCATGTCCAAAAGTAAGAAGACCACCAAACCAGTCAACAAGGCGAAGAAACTTGGAGCCACCAAAAGCAAAGGCGCTCAACGACCCGCAGAGCAAGCGGGAGCACAGCGAAGCGATCGTCCTCGCGAAGCAGACGCGAAAGCGAAAGCGGGAACGCCTGCGAAAGTCGGGAAGGCGGACCAGAAGGGAGCGCCTACGAAACCGGTGAGGGTCGAGAGAGAAACGCAACATCTCGCGGTGCAGTTGACCGATTCTGAGATTGACGATCGGCGACATCTAGTCAATCGCCTGCTGCTCGATATCGCGAAAACCAAGGCGCAGGCATCGTCGTTCGCCGCAACCTCGAAGGCGAACATTGCAACCCTCGAGGGGCAGCTATCCAATGCGGCGCGCGAGCTCGATAGCGGGCAGGTGTTTGCAGACGTGCCGTGCAATCGCATTTGGGACTACCAGAAAAAGCAGATTCGAGTCGAACGAACTGACACGAAAGAGGTCATCTCGTGCGTCGCGATGTCGAAAGACGATTTGCAGATGACAATTCCTGGAGTCGACCCGACGAAGCCGAAAGGACCGAGTAAGGACAAATTACCGCGCGCGGTAACAAAGAGCGCGACGGAGAAGCTCAACAGCGAAGCGGACCAGTCCGCGAGCGAACTGAAAGCACGCGCCACGAAGACCAAGCCAGATGTGAGCGACGACCCTTACGGTCGCAATAGTTGGAATTCTGATGAGACTGACGAGGACGATCCGGTAACGGAAGCTCCAGATTCCTGCGGAACATGCGGCCATCCCTACGTGCTTGGCTATGACAAGCAGCTCAGGCAGGATGTTCGCATTCCTGGCTGCCAGTGCGAGGCCAACCGAATGGCGGTCACCGCTCGCGAACTGGACGAGACGGATCCGATCGATAGGGACGACGACGATGAAGATGATTCGGAAGATGTTGATGACGACTACGACATCGAAGACTAGTTTCTCGCCCGGAGAAGCGCTTTGCCTGGCGGACGAGGTTCTTTCTCGCCCGCCAGCAAAGCCTTTCATTCGCCGCCCAGAGCTCCTTCCCACGAGGGTGTTCCGGGCGGCTCTGCCGTCCGAATTGTGTCTCGCGTCCAACGCATGGGCGCGTTCGAATCGCTTCGCAGACGGCGCAATCAAGGACAAGCTCTGGTCGTGGATCGAGCCGCAGGCGTTCGTGTGGCGCGGGAAGCTTGGATATCTTTGGCCGTTCCGCCACGACGAAATGTGGCAGCGCCCGCAAGTTATCGCGATCAAGTTCTCCGCGCGCGGTCGTCCTGACAGCGGAGCGAACTTCGCGAAGATGCCGATCGATATGCTGACGCAAGCTAAGCGACGTAAGAACAAATTCGGGGTTCCAGTGCTACAGAAACATCGGCTTGGGATCATCGTCGACGATAACGAAACCCACGCGGAGCAAGTACCTCCATGGTGGGAACCAATATCCGCTAGCGCTCACTCATTTGTTGTATTGGAGATCAGGGTATGATCCGTATTCCTCTGGGAAATAACGCTTATTGCGTTGCTGACAAGCGGGATGAGCTCCTGCTTTCCGCCTATCGGTGGAGACTGAATACCTATCGGGTCGATGCGCCGCAGTATGCCATCAGCAACAAGAGGATTCTCATGCATCGCCTGCTGATGGAGCCTCCAGGATCCATGGTGGTTGATCACGTCAACCACGATACTCTAGACAACAGACGGCGCAATTTGCGCGTATGCACGAGAAAACAGAATCAGCATAACATGTCGCTGCGACGAGACTCGAAGAGTGGATTCAAGGGAGTGAGTTTTTACGGTGGCCCTCACCCTTGGCGCGCTAGCATCCAAACTTGCGGAAAGACAAGGTGGTTAGGCAGATTCTGTTCGGCCATCGACGCGGCTGTTGCTTACGATGTGGCCGCATCTGAGCTGTTCGGTAGCTTCGCGTGTTTGAATTTTCCAGCGAAGCATCACGCGTTCGTGATTTTGGAGGTGAGGGCATGAGCCGATTGACTAACGCACTCGGGTGCCTGCGCGAGTTGAATCTAGCTCAGATAGAGCTGTCACGGTTCCCAGAACCTGCAGTCGCCGATGCGATCGAAGCTCTCGAACTCGAACTCATCGATATCGATCGCTGTGGCGGATACGAGCATGCCCCGAACCTATCCCCACCACTGCATCACGGCGAGTATCACGCGGGAAGCCCAAACAACCCCGTCACGCAGTTGCGGAATATGAGGGCGAAATGCAAAGCGTAGCTGCGCTATTCGTTGACCCGAAAGGCCCATACTGGTCGGACCCGCGGTGCGACTGTTGGGACGAGAATCGGGACGCGCGCGAGTATCGCGGACCGTTGCCAGTTATTGCGCATCCACCGTGCGCGGCCTGGTGCAAGATGGCGTCACTACGGGAGCTTCGCTACGGGATGCCAGTCGGCATCGATGCCGGATGTTTCGCGTCGGCGCTACAATCTGTTGCAAGATGGGGCGGCGTGCTGGAGCATCCAGCGGGATCGCTAGCCTGGAGCGAATACGGACTGACGACGCCAGTGCATGGAGATTGGATGCCAGCGCGTGACATTACTGGACGTATCAATTGGGTGACCGAGGTTTGGCAGGTCGACTACGGGCACAGAGCACGCAAGGCAACGTGGCTACTATACGTGGGATCCGCTCGACCAGCTCCGATGCGCTTCGAAAAGCGTGACCATTCTGCCTGCGTTAGCGGCTCAACAAACCGCACCAAACGATCAACTGGCGGCGGCAATCGCGTTTGGTCTGCCGAGGCCAAGCGCACACCGCTGGCATTCGCCGACGCGCTGATTGAATTGGCCGCGAACTGCTGGGCGAAACCCGTAGGAGGAAATCCTACGGGTTGATTTCACTCGAAACTCATTCCCGTTGACCGAATGCGTTTTGTCTCCGCGTCATGTTTCGCCAAATGTGACGAGGAAGCATGATTCGTGCTGTTTCGTGACTCGCGTTTCGAAAACGTGGCACAAATGCCGACCAGTAAACTCGGACACGGCTGTCCGAGTTTACTCACCGATGAAAATGCCCAAGTCAAGTGGGGCAGTTTCTTGCCCCCACCAGATTTGGGAATAACGTGGACGTTTGGCCCACGCTATTCCGGTGGGCGAATTCGAAGGGGACTTGACTTCGGCTCGCATCTGGAACAATCATTCAGAACCATGTCCGTAATAGTTCTCAACCCTCGACAAGTCGCGCAAGTAGCCGGCGAAACCGGTGTTTGCACGAAGACCGTTCGCAAATGGTCGCTCGGTGGGAGGTGCCACGCGGCTACAGACACTGTGCTTTCGCGCGCAGTGGTCGTACTTGGGTTGAGCCCTGACAATTCTCGTCCAGTTCCCTCGAGGGAAAACTCTCACGAAACAGCGGAGATTTCCCAGTGAGTAAGATCGAACTGGACGATCAGATCTTGAATCACCCGAAATTCGTCCTTCTGATCCGCCAGCATGGGCCCGGTGCGTTTCTGTTTTGGATGGGGCTTCGAGCCTACTGCTCACAACACCTGACCGATGGGCTAATTCCTACCGAGATGCTGTCGGAGGTACGCGGTGCGTGCGCTCGCGGTGCGTCGCTGCGACGTCGCGTGGACGCACTGGTGACGCACAGGCTGCTGCACCGCGTCGACGCCGGCGTCGTGCTGCACGACTATCTCGATCATGCGCAGTCGCGCGCACAGGTGCTTGCTTGGCGTGCAGCAAATGCCGCTAGAAAGGCGAAAAGCAGGGAGGTGTCACGGCGTGACTCACAGCGTGACCTAACAACGTGTCACGGCGTGACTCACAGCGTGACGGACGCCGTGACTCCGCGAGGAGTCCCTGCGCCTTCTGCCTCTGCCTCTGCCTCTGCCTTAAGATCTCCTTCGGAGATCCCCCCTAAGCCCCCCCAGGGGGGCAAACCAAAGCCCCCCCGGACACGGCAGCCACCGAGAGCCCTGACCGAGCCGCCCGACGCGCTAGACCCGACGCCAGCCACCCTGGCGGTGGCATCCCGAGCCGGTCGAGACTGGCAGGCAGACTGGGCACGGTGTCGCGACTGGGCGCGCAGCAAGGGCGAGCGGAGAGCAGATTGGCAAGCCACGCTGCGGAACTGGATGACCTCGCCGATCAACGGCAACGGATCGAATACGAGCAAACCGATCCAATCAGCGCCAACCAACCGAATAGTTTTCAGACTCGGAGATGTGGAAAATGAAGCCACCAATTTGTGACATAGCGAGCGAGAACGCAATCATCTGCGCAATCTACGATGCGCACGACCGAAGCCCGGACGCTGCTCGTGAGTGTTGTCCTGTAGATTTCTACGACCCGATCAATCGCGCAATTTACGAAATCATGGTCGAGCTCAGCGGATCCGATTGGGATCCCAATACACTCATTCGGCGCATGCTTGCTACGCACGGCAAAGACCTCGCGAGCAAGGCCATGCTGCGTATTCTCGAGCTCCAAGCGCATCCTTTCGTTTTCGATCTTCGCGGAGCGGCGCAATCGATCGCGGACGCGTCCAGGAAACGCCACATAGTGAACGCAATACGCGAAGCGTCCGCCCTCGCTGAAGAGCATGAGGTTGATCGGGCTCTCGAGCTACTTCAGAAATTGTCAGACGAGCCGATGTCGAATCGACAGCCGCGTCAATTGCAGGAGTTGCTTTTAGCATCGTACAACGTGGCGCGAACGAAACGTTCGGTAACCGCATTAACGTCGGTTCATTGCGCGATCGATAGCTTGACTGGCGGCATGCAGCCTGGCGACTGTTGGGTCGTTGGCGGCGGGACGAGTGAGGGGAAATCGAGCTACGTAATTGCAGTCGCAGACGAGAATCTAAAACACGGAAAGCGCGTGCTCATCGTGTCGATCGAAGATAGACCGGAGAAATACGGCAATCGTATTTTGAGCAGACGATCCGGTGTCGATGCTAAACGCATCCGCGATCACAACCTGGATCCATCGGACCACTCGAAGATCGCGACAGTGATAGAATCTGCACCTCCGTCTCCAGTTTTGCTTCACGGTCAGGGTGAGAAGTGGGAGCGATTATCGCAACGTATTGACGCAACAGTAACGCTCGAGCGTATTGACCTGGTTGTGCTGGACTACGTGCAGGAATGCGAAACGGAAGAGCGTTTCGGATCTCGCATGCTCGAGTTGCAATCGATCGCTAGGTCATTCCGCGCGATGGTTCGCCGACGGGGTTGCTGTGGAATCATCTGCAGTCAACTCACCGGTTGCGAGCCTGGTCAAATACCCAGCAAGCAGATGGCGCGTGAATGCAAGGATATCGTCAACGGAGCCGAGGTGGTACTGCTGCTTTACTCCGTCGACGAAGGTCCAACAACCGCGAGAATACGCAAGCGCTATTGCAACGTCGACAAGTCGAAGGACGGCAATTGCGGAATCGTGGAACTCGATTGGGACGACGTGACCGCTAGCTACAAGCGCGTCGCTTCGCGTGACGATTGGGTTGACGATCGGTACGAAACCGAACTGCGAGACATCGACGATGCTATCGGAGCAACGTCAATCAACGCCGCGCCACGCGTGGAGCAAGGGATCTTGTTTTGACATACGGATATCAGCAACCGGACTACCCAAGCGACAATGCAGCGAAAGAACCCGAGCCTGCGGGGCGGGATGAATCGAGGGATGTTTGGGTAGGTTGGCTCACACTTGAGACATTGTTTGAGCGAGCCGCTACTAATCCACGAGGAGCAGCAACGACAGCGCGAGGAATAGTTGCAACTATTGCGTTGGGGGAAACCGGCGAGGATGCAATGGCCATGCGCTACTCACCGACCTCGCAACTCGAGCGGGTGCAAACCGAACGCGATTCATGGCGTCGAGTGTCCGAGAGATTGCAAGAGGAGAAAAACCAGATTGCCGACGAACGAGAGCGACACGCTGCGCTACAATCGCGATGCTACGAGGGATTTGCTAGCGCCAGCGACGGGATATTCGATGCACTTCGCGAGACGGACCGAGAGCTCGACCAGACCCGGAAGGCGCTGGGGGAGTTGGTGAAGAAATTCGACGCATGGAAGGATTCCTGCACTGCAGGTAAGCCGGTTCGAGCGCAGTCGAATCTTGAAGAGCTTGAATTGCAGTTTTACTCCGCTCGCGCCCTACTGGGGAAGCCATGATCGAGGCGATACTCGCTGTACTGCTCTCGTTCGCTGTCTCGACACGAGACCAAATTCCGGAGACGCAAGCGGAGCGAACGGAACGACTGCGAGTCGTGGCAACTGCAATCGCATGGGCAGCAGACAGAGCAACGTGCTACGAACAGTCGTCACCGTGTCGAGCTGTTCTCGGTGACCGTGAGCTTGCGGCAGCAGTGTTGATTGTCCAGGCTCGTCGAGAGTCGTCATTGCGTCGTGACGTGCAGATTGGACAATGCCGTCCGCACGAATGCGACAGGGGCAGAGCAAAGGGTCCCTGGCAAACGCACCACGCGCCGTGGATTGAGTCTCGCGAACAGTGGCAGTCCTATGCCAGTCTCGAGCAAAGCCACGTCCAGCGGGCAGCATGGCGAACCCTGACCCTATGGGCTGGAGCATCGAGCAAAGGCCTGCATTGCGGATTCGCTCGCCTTGCGGGCTGGGGCGTTTGTTGGGGTGATTACGGTCACGACAGGGCCGCGGAAACGCTGCGCGTTGCAGCAAGATTGAGAGGCGTGAAGTGAAAGCCAAGGAACTGAAAGCGATGATCGTGGACGTCGACGACGAAGTTGATTGCATGGTGTCGGTGTGTTTCGCTGACAATAGTCGGTTCTGCGGAGTAATCCGGGAGTCCAGGATACTCACCAACCCCCACGTCTACGACTGCGGAAACGGCAAGCCGGTGCTTGTCTTGGAGTAAGTCGCGCGCGGATCTAATTTGCAAATGGCAAGGCAATCCAAACGAGAAATCAACGAGAGTCCAGCGACGCGAACTAAGCGCGTACAGCGTATCGTTGAGCTGAAAACGAGCGGATTGTTTCGGCGCTCAACGACGGTTGACGATCTCGCTCGATCGTGGAGGCTACCCCGAATCTACGTGGCATTGCTCGCTCGCGAAGCGTCCGTGTTGGTCACCAATGCGATCGACGCGGGTGAGATAGCTCGCACGCTTGACGAGGCCCTGGACTGCCTAGCGCGTTGCGCGCACAAGTGCGAGACTCGAGGGGACTACCGTGAGGCGATCGTCGCAGCGGACCGTCTAGCGAATCACTGTGCGTCAATTCTCGGGGACTCGGTGTCAACCAACAACGGCGGCAAGATTTCTGGGGGTGACGCCTATCGCGCTCTAGTCAACGCTGGGTGGCAACCGCCTAACACGCTCCCCGGTCTGCCTGCGCCCAACGTCATGGATCCTGAGTTGGTCTCGTTCCCACGCTCGGACCGCGTCGTTGATGTCGCGGGCAGTGTCGTAGATGGACCAGTAGACGAGCGTTGCGGCAAGCAGAACGAACAGCACGATAGCAGCGAGGATGATCATGCCTGACAGGATGTATTATCTATCGGCGCACGCAAGGGAGTTTATGTTTCCGACTCCAGAGGAGCGTGAAGGACAGCGCCGGAAAAGAGAGCAGGCTGACATGCAATTCCAAATGTCGCTTCGCGAGTTCGAACTGTCAATGCTCAATGGTAGCTTCAATCGCTGCGTTTGCAGATGGGCGAGTAAGCATCCAATAGGCAAAACATGAAACGGCTCACCGTAAACCATGACCGATTGTGCCGACTATACTGGCTTCGCTTGTTCGCGAAGCTGATAGGAGTGATTCCGAAATGATCCAAACTTACAAGGCTTCCGAGGTACGTCTTATCGACCCGTTGCCTGGCGAGACCAGCCGCACTGTGCGAGCGTGCGACGTGGAGAGCCTGAAGGTGCATCCCGAGTCGCGACAGGCATTCGTGGTCACCAAGGCAGGGGTCGAGCGAACTGCGGTCTACGCGCAAGCCACGTGGGCTGCTGGCGAATTCGATCGAGCCATGCAGCGACATGAATGCGAGGTGTGCGGGCAGGTATTCGAGACCGCGCAAGGCCTCGGGATGCACCGAACGCGACATGTCGCAAAAGAGAGCAAACCACAGCCTGTAGCGACACAATCACCGCAAGCGCAATCCATGGTCAGGCAAGGGGGCAAGCGATGAGTGACGCGGCCATTCAACTGATATCTTTGACGTCATTTGTTTTGACACTACTGGGTTTTATGGTGCTAACCGAATGGGGAAACAGACAATGAGCTCCGCGTACAACACGATATCAGGGCAAGGCTTCGCGGAACCGCAAACCCTTCATGGGCAGCTACTGAAGGAAATGCACCGCGTGCAGAACGAAGTCGTGCCGCGCCTCGGTGAACTCGGAGCGGTCGGCAACGAGTCGTTCCGTCGCATCCAGCGCATCTGCAACAAGGCTGCGCTCTTCATCGAGAACAACAACCGCATCGGGATGCAGAAGTGTCTAGGGATGCTTGGGGAGTATTGAACATGGAAGAAAGCAAAGTGGTTATTCGTGCACTTGAGTCCCTGCTGCCTGCGCTGCAAGGGGCATCAGACCTGTCAAAGCTCGAAGCAGTAATCGCTGGAGCGGGTATGTTGAAATTCCTAAGGGACGGCGGCGTAGCTCTGTGCTTCGTGTCGGACGCAACCGACAACACCGCGCAGCAAGAGACAATCGATCGTTACTTGTCGCTAGGGATCTGATTATGCCAAGCACTGCGTCCGCCATTCAGAGACTGATGGATATTCGCTACATGGTTGGCATGGGGCTTCTGAGTGTCAACGACCTGCAGGAGCTACTGGGACTACCCCCAGAATACGCGCAACGAGCTTTCGAGCGGATGAAAGGGCAATTGTTCGAAGACCTTGATAAGGAAGAGGAAGAGGAAGAGGAAGAGGAACAAGCGATGGAAGAAACAACGATCGAAGAGCTTCGTGCGGAGCTAGAGGCCATGGCACAAGAGGTCGCAAGAGCGCGAGCAGCCGAGCGTATTGCGCTAGCAGACGCGAGGCGATGTCACGATGTTTTAGACCCGACAAATCGAGAACTGCAAGGCTTGCGTCAGCAATTGGCAGACAATGACTTTGCCATCAAAGGCCTGCATGAGCATGTCGCTAGGGCAGACAGGGTGCTCGCTATCGCTTCAGAGAGCTTTCAACGCGACGGTCTAGGTAAGGCAGCGGCGCAGCTGTCGGCAATGTCAGAACGACTACGGGACATGGCTACTGTGTTGCAACTGGCGTCTATCGATACCCCTTCGGAAACGTCATCCCATACTTCCGAGCCGTCCGCTGTTCCGCCTCACGACTAGCAAGGATGCGTAGCTCGAGAGCCTGCCCCTCGTCGGCAGGCTCTTCCTTGCGCGGGGTGTGGCTGTAGTGCTGAACTTTGCGCCACCCGTAGAGCCCAGCGTCGCAGCAATGGTTTGCTTGTCCTGGCGTCTCTTCGATCTTTCCTGGCTTTCGTTCGTCTTTCTCATCCTTCCAGAGTAACTCGGATGCCTCCTCAACGAACGGGTCGCACTGTCCGTCAAGCAGCACGATCATTCCGTTCGCCATGGCTCCGTCGAATAGCTCAATGTAACCGCGCTTGTCGTTCTTCTCGGCGTTGACGATTGGAAGTCCGTGCCACTTGCGCATCTCGTTTACGTAGCCCTTACCGAGGGCGCCATGGTCTGCCGTCATGAATTCGAAGTTCCATGCCTCGTTTGCGATGCGCACAGCGTCAGCTACGTCAGTTGGGGTGTTGATGTTCTCGGGCTTCTTGGCGCTCACCATGTACGACTCAGGAAGGTCATCGCACCACGCCCAATGTACGAGAGCGGTGTTGTTCGTTGCGCCAATATCGAGCCCTAGTCCATGACTCCAGGTGTGACCATCGGGCAAGTGCGGCATTGTGCGCACAACTTGAATCGACGGGTAGCAGAGCCCGCTCGTGTCTTGGATCCATACGCCGTCACGTAGTTGCTTGAGCCTCGTAGGTGGTAGCATTGACAGAGTGCGCTCGTATTCTTTCCAGTCGGTGCCTGGGTTGTCCTCGGCAGTCGCGGGGAAGAAAACTTGCGCCTCGCCGAACTCGTCTCGCGCAACCTTCGGTTTGCATCCGTGAGGAAATCGGTCGACCTCGGAGATCCCGAACAGCTTGCACAAGAACTTGTGCGATGGCCCACCGGGGTTCGTGAACAGGCGAACGCGCAACGGGATGCTCTGCTGGAAGTCGAGAGTACGACGCAATCGCGCGAACATATGACGGAGTTGCTTCTCTGTGAACTGCGTTGCCTCGTCGATTCCAATGAAATGGAATTCTGCTGACTGGTATCGGTCGAGATCCGCGTCGCTGTCGAGGTAACCGAACGCGATCTTGGCTCCGCTCGGGAAGCGAAACCACATGTTGTTTGCTTCCCACTTCGCTGGCGATTTGTCCCACCACTTGTGCGCTCGATCGAGCAACGCGCCTGGAAGCATGAGGTCCTTGTAGGTGCGCCGCAGGAGGATCGCGGAGTAGTCCGGAGAGGCAATCCCCTGCAGGGCTGCCATGAGTGCCACGTCCGATTTGCCGCAGTTGGCGCGGCCGCCGTACATGGCCAGTCGCATCCCGAGTGAAAGAAATTCCGCCTGCCTCTCGCTCGGGATATGCGGACAATACAGGCTTAGGTCGTGATTCGAGGCGGTAGTTGCGGCAGCTGAGCTGGTGCTGAGCATTGCGGTATTGGGCATGCGATGGCCTGTTGGTACCATGAGCTTGGCCCCAGATGCGCCCGAGAGTCCAGTCCCCGACGATGGGGGCAACCTTGCTCCGGGCGCTCTAGCGACGGTCCTGCAGGTGCTACACGAGTGCGGGCAGCTCGGTTGCGTCACCCGAGTCGATGTCGGTCCGGCTGGGGTGCGGGTTGATTTCGGGCTGCGCGGGACGCCAGCGCAGCCGCAGGAACCAGTCACAAGCGACGGCAACACCAAGCCCCCGCCTGCGCTCACTCGAGCCCAGCAAGCTCGTCAAGCTTTTCCCACGGCCCTATTCCCGCGGGGCACCAAATGAGGAACGTCGAATCCGTGTGGATGGACGAGAATGGCAAAATCGAGCCCGACTCGTTCTTCAGGACGTTCGATGAGATCAAAGCGAAGTCTCGATTCCGGATCGAGACAGATCGATTCCACTGCTCGCTGTACTACGACCGCGCCTATCAAGGATTCACTGACGGGCGTTCGCTCGACGCGTTGTTCGATCCCGACTCGTTTTTCGAAGGCCGACTGAACGAGAACGTCATTCTTCGAATCCTGTCGATGGCAAGTGCGAAGTTTGCTCGCCAGAAGACTGCCCCGGGCGTGTTGACTGATTTGGGTGATTGGGGATTGCAGCAACGCGCCGACCTCTACAAGCGTCTACTGCAGGGCGCATTTCACGAGTGCCGAGTGTACGACGAGCAACGCCGCTCCGATCTGCATATGGAGATAACGGGGACCGGCGGGCTCTACGGTTACTCGAGCAACGGCAAGTTGAAGGTCTGCGCAATCCCACCGTGGCAGCTGTTTGTTGAGACCGCAGATGGACGCGACGGAAAGCCTCAGGTGCTGTATTGGCGCAGAGCAATCCCGCGACGCAACTTGCTCCGGACTTATCCGAAGCTCGAACGCAAAATTGAAGAGCTTCCGGGACTCGACGCAAGCGAAGCGTTCGATCTGACTGGTTCGCGCGACGCGGACCTGGTCGAGGTCGTCACTGCATGGTCGTTGCCGTCCGATCCGGATGCTGACAGCGAAGACACGGACGGTCGTGTTGTTGTGATGGCGCGCGGACAAGCGCTTGCGCAAGGGCCATGGGCAAGGCCTCGATTCCCGATTGCGTTCTCTCGCTACATGCTCGCGCCTGATGGGTTTTTCGGCATTGGTCTCATTGCTCAGCTCGTGGGGATGCAGGCCGAATACAACCGCACGCTAGCTACTCGCCAGGTTGCTCTCCAGAACTGCTCGGCGTCGTTCTGGGCTATCGAAAAGGGTTCGGAGATTGTCGAATCGCACATCACCGATGGGATCGGTCACCTCGTGTATTACCGGGGAACCAAGCCGAGCCTCGAGACCCCGACAACGATCAACCCCGAGCAGTTCAACCACGGCGATCGTGTCAAGTCGGCGATGTTCCAGAACGCTGGTATGTCCGAGCTTGCAGCGTCTTCGATGAAGCCTGCGGGCATCAACTCGGGCGTTGCTCTTCGCACTTACGCGGACATGATGGACGACGCTTTCCATGATGCGATGCTGCGTCGCGATGACCAAATCTTGCAACTCTCCGAAATCTTGCTCGATGAGATCGAAGCCATTGCGGAAGAGAGAGGCGACTACAAGACTCGCTACCACGGTCCATTTGGTTTCGAGCGAGTGAAGTACTCCGAAGTCAAGATGGATCGCGATGACGTGGTCCTGCAGGTGGTTTCGAGTAGCTCACTTGCAACAACGCTAAGCGGTCGAATCGAAGATGTCGCTGGCATGCAAGATCTCGGGATAGCGCTCACTCCGGACGAGAAGGAAACGCTCATCAACATTCCGGACTTGTCGACGTCACGCGCTCGTCGCAACTCGATGTCGAACCTGCTGCGTGAGCTCTGCGAAGTGCGAATGCTTGGCAAGGGCAAATACATTCCACCGGAGCCGCGTTGGGATCTTGAGCTCGCATTGACGATCGTTTCAGAGACGATTCTGCAAGCCCAGATCCGCAATGCACCAACGAATCGAATTGAGATCCTGCGCAAGTTCGAGCTCGAATGTATGGCGCTCGACGCTGCAAACAAGGCAGCCCAACTAACTCCGGCAGAAGCACCGTTGCCGATGCCAGCGGGAAGCCCCGCGATTGATCCGACCGTAATCGACCCGAATCTACAACCAGTTCCGGGAGAGATCCCGAGCCCCATCGCAGGCGGGGAAATGCCGGCAGGCGGAATACCGCAATGACCATGTCAGGTGACAATGCAGCGCTCCAGTTTCTCGAGAGTCAACCAGCAGACGAGCCAGAGTCGAGTCATAACGATTCTGGTTCCGAAGACCAAGGTTCAAGCGTCGACGCAAAGGCAAAGCCGCAAGCCACTGCGGCCAAGCCCAAGCCAGACGCGAAGCCACCGGTTGATCCCGATGAGTTGGACAGGCGAACGATCGAGCTCTCCGAACGTCAACGCAAGATTGACCAACAGGTGCAAGTTGAGCGACGTCGCAAGGAAGCAACCGATCGACAAGAAGCTGCTGTTCTTGCCAAACAGAAGGTCCTCGATGCTCGCGAAAAGGAGCTCGACGAAGCCGAACGCGACATCACTGCCGACTGGGAACGCCGTGCCAAGAAACGCGGCGTGCCCATCGAGACCATCCATACTGAGATGGTAGAGATCATTAAGAATGGTGGCAAACCGAGCCGCGAGCTGTTGAATAGTCGCGAACTCGAGGCGCTCAAGCAAAATGAAGCTAAGCGCGAACGATTGGCAAAGGAACAGGCGGAGCTTGACCAGCAACGAACCTCACAAGCTACATGTGAGCAATGGGGTGAGGAACTTGGTGGAAAGCTTGGCTTCGCTTCAGATGCAACGCCGGAGACTCTTGCATTCTCCGACGCGGCAAAGACGACTTGGCCCAAGCTGACGGCACAAGCCCCAATGCTTGTGCGACGGGAGATTATCTCCCTAACGAACGAATACCTGCAAGAAACCGGACAACTACCGGACCAGGCGAAACTGCTCGAATACCTCGAGAGTCAGCTACCTGCGTTGCCCGAGGCGCAAGCGGCAAAGCCGCCCGCAGCAAAACAACCACGCCCCGTTGTGCCGTCCCCTGGTGACGAAAACTCAACTGCGGGCAAGCGCACCAAACCAATGACACAGCAGGAGCGGGACAAGGCGGCCCTAGACTTTCTGGACTCCCTGCCCGACTAGCAAATGGCAAGACTTGATACGACCGTAGTTGCTGGACTCTTCAATGCCCTCTACCCCGATGGCATCGAGGAACTCATCATGGGCGAGAGCCCCATCCTTGGCATGATTGGCAAGGAGATTGACGTTTGGGACGGCCTAGGAGGCCTCTCAAAAGACCTTCTGTGGGACGTTGCCCTTGGCACGGGGGCAAGCGGAAGCTACGCCGTAGCCTACGCAAACCCTGGCAACAACACCTATGCACGACCCCACGTCACTCGAGGCCGTCTCTTCGCAGTGCGGCAGATTGACCATGAGTCATGGCGCGCATCGAAGGGCAACAATCGAGCGTATCGCGACCTGGTGAAAGAAGCTTCCAAGGGCGCAATCCGTGAACTCAAGAAGCGGGTCAGTTCGTTGCTGCCCGGCAATGCGGGCGGTGTTATTGGTCGCATTTCGGCAGGGTCTAACGTTGGAACCGCAACTATTACCCTGTCAGACATTTCGCAGATCATCAACTTTGGCCCCAGCATGCGCGTGCAGGCCGTCGACCCTGCTACGATGACACTGCGCAGTGCCGGAGCGGTTGCAACGCTGACCGCTACTGGAATCAACTTCGACACCGGAGAGCTCACATTCACCGGAAACCTCACGGCCGCCATTGCTGCCGCAGTAGCGAGCGACTACCTCGTTCCTGAGGGCGATTTGGGCAACGTGCCGACGAACATGGAGGCATGGAACCCGCGTACATTGATCGCGGTTGGCGCTGGCGATTCGTTCTTCGGAATCGATCGCGGCGGAAACTCGCTCATGCAAGGATTCCGTTGGACAGCCACGACCGGCACGATCGATGAGATTGCGGTCGAAGCGGCGGCGCGCCATCAGAGCATGGGTGGCGAGCACGACACGCTGCTTATCAACCCGCGCGACATGGCGACGCTGAACCTGAATCTGTTCAAGGCCATCACGGTCAACGCGCAATCGAGTCGAGGCAAGGAACTCGCTACCGTTGCCTACGACGGGATCATTATCAAGACCGGAAAGGGCGACATCAAGGCGTTCTCCGATCCGTTCCAGCCTCGTGGGCGCATGCGCTTGACGCGTATGGGTTCGTGGAAGATCTGGAGCCTCGGGGAAATGTTCGGGCTCATGGATGAAGGCATGGGCAAGGACGGAATGCTTCGCATTGCTGGCGCAGACGCCTCGTACATGGTGTTTGGTGGCGCATGGCAGATGGTCAACGAGTGCCCGCGCGACTCGTTCAACATTGGGCTCCCTGGAGCACCAGCATAATCCTGACCTGAACTAGACCAACCAACGACAACAACTCGAGGGGCCTGCTTGCGGGGCCCCAGTTCAGGAAAGAAAATGATCCAACCACTGCAAACGACTCTCCGAAAGAGAGTATTTCTTGCCGGCTCCTTCGAGACCGACGCAGCCAACGCTCCGCCGAATCAGCTTGGTGATGGTGTGGTCACGCACAGCGCTACGGGCGTGTGGCTCATCACTCTCAATCGCAACTACGGAGTCATGGAAAGCGGAACGCTGTCCGTTGACTCGCTCACCGGGGACCAGGTCGTGCGCGGACTGAAGTACTCCAATTCATCCGGTGTCACGGTCTTGACGGCGGAAGTGATTGACGTGTCCGGCGCTGCCCTCGCCGACATCGATGGCCCTCGCATCAACTGGCAAGCCGTGTTCTCCGGACGGGCGACGTAATGGCTCGCTCGCTCGACACCCACGTCAGGGCCATGGAAGCGGCCATGGGCGTGAAATTCAAGGACCGCGCAGGTGTAGCAACTGCGATGCGCGGCATGGTCGACAGTTGCACAGGAGACGATGATGGCGAAGAAAACGAAGACCAAGGGAAAGGGAAAGGGCTGCCGTCAATTGGCCTGATCCTAAGCAAGAGCCGAGGCAAGTAGCATGAACCGCGCAGATCTCCGGAACCAGATTCGTCAACGGGCAGACATGGTCGGGTCACTGTTCATCAGTGACACGCTCGAGCTCAACCCATGGATCGATGACGCGACCGGAGATCTGTACGACTTCCTCGCGCGAAGCTACGGCGACACGAAGTACGCAAAGTCGGAATGGATCAACGTCGGGCCACTCGAGAACAACGTCGAGGGCTCGACGGATCCTGCAGTTGCATGGCCCAAGCTCGGGACAGCTCTCACAGCCACATCCTACGGTGGTTACGTTCTGAGCGCTCAACTCACGGCAGACCAAGGTGTCGTTTCGAAGTACACGCTACCCGACGACTTTCAGCGCTTGGTACGTGTTCACTTCGTACCTGGATATGTCGAGAAGACATCCGCGGTCAACACACCTTCGGGAATGCAGTACGGCCCAGAATGGCGCCTCGTGGCGAGCCAATCGGAGTTCTTCCCACTCGAACCAATGGACTTGACGGGTCGCGTCGTTGACATGCGTCCGGTGAATTGGCTGCAAACCACCGTCAACTACCGCCTGCATTGCGGGCCACATCGTATCGTATTCGGAGCGCTTGACCAGAACGGGGATCCTGTTGGCTCCGACTCGAGATGGATCCCAAACGCAGCGATTGACTTCCTGCCGGTTCCGCAGGAACGCTACGCGGTGCAGGTCTTCTATGTCCCGAAACCGCACCTGCTTTCGAACGACACCGAGCTGTTCGCGTACGAGCATGACGAATGGGTGATCTGCGAATGCGCCGCTCGATGTCTCGAGAAGCAACGTTCACCTGAAGCGGCGACGGCTCGCCAAAGCATCGAGCGAGTGAAGGAACGGATCCGCAACTGGTCTCAAACTAAGGACGCATCCAACCCGCCCATGATGTCGCTGCATGGCGGTGCCGGCAGCACGAACCCTGGTAGACGTAGGGGGCGCCAATGGCCGTAGCTCGACGCGCCGTCCAGTCTGCAGCCCCGAAGCCCGTGCATTCGAGTGCTGATGGGGTCGAAGAACTATCCGCCCAGGTGCGCGACCTGCAGGCTGTCCCTAGCCCGTGGAGCAAAGGGGCCGTGCTCACGTTCGACGTTTCGGGAGCAGGCGACCAGACCGCGAAACACAAGCTCGGGCGCGTCCCTTCGGGTTGGATCATCACTCGACTCACAGCATCCGGAACCGACTCACCGGTAGTGTCTGAGCGCTCCGCTACCGATGTTTCTATTACCCTCTACTTCTCGGTCGCGTGCCGGGCGACGGTACTGGTGTACTGATGCCCCTGGTTCCTCAAAGGACGTCGTTTCCGGTCACGGGTGGCCAGGAACAAGGGGTAGCCCCGGAACTCATCGAGGCGCCATCCTTGGCGCTTGCGCACAACTGCAACTACCTCCGACCGGGGGAGCTCACGAAGCGTCGAGGGTGGCGAACTAACCCGGAACTACACGCCCTACCGCAGCCCCAGAAGCTCGATGTTCGCGACAACGAAGTGATCTGGATCGGGGAGCAACGGACCACTACTTGCCGCGATAGGGTCGTACTTGGAATCGATGCGCATGTTCCGGCGGAAGCCACTGAGCTCACCCCGGGGCCAACGTGGCTAGAAAAGGGGTACCTTCCCCGCTTCAACACCCGGCGCATTCTCGACCTGGCGCACAACGTGGCTGGGGCGCAAGTCACTGACTTCGATTGCGCATTTGCGGGCAACACCCAGGACAGAACGCTTCAACGTGGCGTTGTGCTCGTCGCCTGGCGCTACTCGTCAGTCGTGTCTGGACGCATTGACTACGCCGTGGTCGATGTTGCGTCCGGTGCCATCGTCACTCATCAGACGCTTGTCACCGATGCCGCTGCATACGGTCCAATTCGGGTCGTTTCGTGCTTGCACCCATACGGAACGTCGTTCCGTTGGTACTTCCACATTTTCTTCGGAAGCGGCGGGTGGGAGAACACTTCAGACGACGAAACGGGAGACGTTCACTGGATCTCAATCCTCGCAGCCACGCCAAGCGTGCTTGGTGAGGAGAGTGTGGTCACCAGTAACGTGACGGGGTTCGATGTCGCGTCAACCGATCCGAGCCCAGGCGGAGGCTATGAGCAACGCGTCTACTTCGTGAGTTCACGCGTTGACACGCCAAACCTCTATCTTGGTCTTTACACCCCAGCCGTTGATGGAAATTTCGTTCTGCAGACATCGACTCCGACAGCTCTAGCGGTGACCACTGGCTTCCGTTCGGTGACGTTCCAGGTCAAGCTCGACTGTTCTCCTGATGGGCGCGAAATTGCGGCACATTGGGTGACATCAAACGGAACGATCGAATCGGGCGGACTGGTCGGGACTTGGGCCAATCGATTCGCAACATGGACCGCGGGACCAGCATCAAACAGAACTCTCGTTTGCAACGGCGACACATCTCCTACGATAAATTGCACGGCCAGCAGTTGGTACGGACTAAGCGTTGGGTGGTCGGGAACCAGTGTCTATCAGTCGACGACCCGATACGACAATTGGGTTATCACCGCAGAGCCACACTCGGGAGCAACTTCTGGAATGCAGCACGGTTGGGTTATGCGCACCGGAACCCCTCCGGTAGCAATCACATCCGGGCGCCAGCATGCTTTCCAGACCTACTCACGCCATTGGAATTACCGTGGAGTTAGCTACGTTGCAGCGATACGCGGAAACGCTTCAGATGTCGTTGTTCTGGAAGTGGTGGCTCTTGAGATTCCACCTAGTGGCGGGGAGGGAGATCCGCCGCCGATATCCCCGTATCGTGCCGGAAGAGCGTTGCCGGGTGAGCTGGCTCAGCTTGGAGGAACGATCATCGAAGGCGGTCGCTCATACCCACTGAGTCGAGCTCGCAACTCCGTCGTCAAGTCGCACTACGATGATGGGCGGTTCTTCGCAGCGTTCCCAATCGTTACGGTCGACGGAATCGAAAGTCGCATTTGCCTACTCGAGTTCACTGCGGTTGACCCGCAGCAATACAACTCCGCCGATCTCGGCGGGGGACTCTACATGGCTGCCGGGATCCCTTGGTGTTACGACGGAGGCAACGGGCATGAGATCGGCTTCTCGCATCGCCCGCAGCTGTCGGCGCAACTAGGTTCAGTCTACGACTTTACCGCGGTCACCGTGGAGGTTGGGCCCGGAACTCCATCGGCAGTTGCGGAAGGGGACTACTATCTTGCCTTGGTTTGGGAATCGACCGACGCAATGGGGCGGCGCGCGCAATCTGCCCCGTCGTACTTCCCTCCACCAACAGCGAGCCCGCTGCATGTCGACGGAACCGCCCCCGGTCAATTCGTTCGCATCCAGTTCCAGACACTTGGCCCCACGTCGCGCTCCAATGTTCGTGCGGTATTCTACACGTCGAGTGACGGTGGACTGAACTACTATCGTAGTAGTGCGATTATCCCTTACCAAGTGATGCCCAGTACGCACATCACTCACGATATGGGGTACGGCGAGTTCTCTCATGTCAACGCGCCCAAGCTCTACACGTCAATGTCGATCGTGGAGAACTCTCCACTCCCGCCGATGCGCTTCGCTTGCGCGTGGCAAAATCGACTTTGGTTCGCGAATGACTACGATATTTGGTTCTCTCGCGAAGTGCTCGACGGCGAGGAGCCTGCATTCAGTGACACCGCATTCACAATGAAGCTTCCTGTCAAGTGCAGCGGAATGGCTTCGCTTGACGATAGGCTGGCGCTGTTCGGCGAGGATTCGATTTACTACACCGCAGGAGATGGCCCGACAGATACCGGTGCCGGAGGGGCATTTTTGCTCCCGCAACGGCTACCATCCGACTTCGGTTGCATTGATGCTAGAAGCATCTGCAGAACCGAAAAGGGTATCGTGTTCCAGTCGCGTCGAGGAATTGAATTGCTTGATCGTGGGCTCCAGACGAATCTCATCAGCGGCGGGGTTGATCGTTACATGAGGGAACTCGGGTGGAGCGAGATTCTGTCCGCTTCGCTCGATCCGCAGACTCAGATTGTTCGTTTCGTTGTGCATGCGCCAGGAACCGAAGAGACAATGATCTTCTGCTGGCACGCTGAACTGAATGCATGGACTACCGCCTCAGTTCCTCGAGTCTCGAACAGTTCGGGGCGTGACGTTGCCGCGGGAATCGTTCGAGCCTTCAACGCGAACTGGATGGCCATCGGCGACCGAAACGTCAACATCGCGAACCCGACGTGCTCACTCATGCGTGAGATGTCCAGCGGCAAAACCGACGGCTTCACGACGTCCCCGCAGTGGTACGGAGTATCCGGAGAAACCGCGAATATCAAGCTCGATGGTCTGCTTGGTTTTGCGCGAGTGTGGCGCGCTTACTTCCTGGTGAAGAACCGCGGTACCGGTACCCATGAGACCGGTTTCGTTGTTGGGTACGACATCGACTACAAGACGGCCGATGTATATTTCAACGTGTCGACTCCGGGTGCTCGTGTGTGGTCAACCGCAGAAGATTTAGCCGGGTGCGCCACGGAGTCACCGAACCATTGGCGCTTCCAAGTCCATATCGACAAGCAGCAATGCTCTGCGATTCGACTGAAGTTCGCGGACTGCGTGCAGACTTCGGACGCACAGGGCTTCGTTGCGCCGGTGGATACCGACTTCACTATCGTTGGGTTCGGGCTCGAATGGGGCCAGGAACCAGGCACTGGCCGCGGTCACTACAGGAGCAAGAAATAGAATGGCACAGCCAACTGTCACATACACAGCAGACCCAACGACAGGATCGCTCGATTTTACTAGCTGGGCAGCGAAAGGTTTGGGACTGGGCACTGCCGGAAATGCTCCCAAGGCAGACATGAGCGGAAAGTTTGAGCCACTCAGTCAAGAGGAATGGCAGAAGCGAAAAGCCTACTGGGATAGGCAAGGCGCGTCAAAGGGACTCGAGAACTGGCAGCCAGGAGATCCATTGAGCGGAACACCAGATAGTCCATTCAGTGGAGTTACCGATGGCATAATGGGGAAAAATAGCTTCGATCCGAGAGCATACCGAATCAACGAGGCAGCATCCGAACGCGATCGGCTGCTTGCGCTGAATGGCCGCACCATGCAGGGGAACCTTGGTGCGCAACTGAACGCGACAATGCTCGGACAGGGACCTACGGTTGCCGGTCTGCAGATGCAACAAGGAACCGCTCGCGCATTGAGCGACATTGGATCGCAAGCGGCTTCTGCTCGTGGAATGTCACGCGGGGCAGCCATGCGAACCGCCACGCTTGGCGGAATGGCCAATGCCCAGCAAGCCAATCGCGACGCCGCTTTGGTGCGCGCTCAGGAACAGCTTGCCGCTCGCGGACAGTATGCACAAGTAGCCGAACAGCAACGAGCACAAGATCTGGCAACCCGTGAGCAAGACATCGGGATCGAAAAGGGCAACCAGCAAGCCTATGGTCAAGCGCTGGGATACCAGACTACGATTTCCGAGGGGAATGCCGGGCGCAAACAGAAGGGCACCGGAGCCATACTTAGCGCCGGAGGTGCGGCATTGAAGGCTATTCCGATCGTGTCGGATATCCGGGCGAAGGACGACGTTCACCCTATCAAGACCGATCAACAGTTCTTCGAAAAACTCAAATCCGTTTCCCTTGCTCCCTCTCCGCAGAATTTCAGGCGACAAGATTCGGCGCAAGCGCGAGCCGACTCGGCTAACGCTGGTTATGGGGCATATAACGCAGAGCAACAACGCCAAGCGGCAGCAGCCAGAGGTGACTCGTTCGACCCCAGGGGTTCAACCTATACCGGTGTCGTTGGAACATCCATGCAAGCCATGGGCAGCGGTCTCATGAGTGACGGTCCGATCTATGATGATAGTGCGGCAAGCGCGAATGCTTTCCCGAGCGACCGTAAGTCGAAGGAACGGATCCGCCAACTCGAAATGGAGCTCGATGGGCGGGAGCCTCGACAGCTCGACCAGCAGAACCCCTACGCCGATGCCCCAGGTTCGGAGCCGCAAGAGAACCGCGAAGGCCTCGGTCCGCTCAAGCCCTACTCGTTTCGATATAAGCCCGAGATGGCATTGCGTATGTCGCACATTGCCGCCCCTGGCAGTCGCGAGCGAAGCATCGCCATTGCGGACGCGTATCGACCGCGAGCCGGAATCATGGCGCAGGACCTTGAGAAATCGCCCGCTGGACGCGCAGTAGTCGAGCATACGCCTATTGGTCTGCAGCTCGACGCCAAGCGCGCCATTGGGTTCGCCTTGGCTCACGAAGCAGGCCTGGACAAGCGGGTTCGCAAGCTGGAGGCGCGAAAGTAATGGCAACGCCAGCCGAGCTAGCGGAGCAGCAGTATTACTTCGAGCGCCCAGGGATTCCAGAGGCTGTCTATAATGCGGCAACGGGAGAGTACGACGCTGGAGCGCCACCAGCCCAGCAAATCCCCCCCCAGGTCATGGCGGCCGCCAGTGGTCTCAACTACACCCCCGACGGTGGAAGCTCCGAACTGAACTACACCCCGGCGCAGCAACCGCGCGACCCGACGCAGTTCTATCCGGTTGGTCCGGCGCAACCCGCACAGCAAGCATCAGAGCAGGTGCCACCCGAGGCACAGCAAGCACCGCCGCCTGAGCCTAACACTCCGATGGCGAACTACCTTCTCGGGGCCATGCGGAACACCCAGAGCGTCGTCCCTGGCGGGCAGCGTCGCATCCAGCGCGACATCGTGCAGGAGATCCCGACGGCGATGCCTGGTACGGATGACGTGCCAACGGTGCCGGGTCGAATCACGACGGGAAACTACCCGGTCGATCCAGCTGTGCTTGCTTCGCTGAACGCTCCGCGTGGTCAGGAACTAGACGCCTCGGTTGTTCAGCAGCCAATTCCCGACGGAATCAATCCGCAGGCTTGGGCTGAGATGTCACCCGAAGAGCAACGCAAATTCTCTGAGTATCTAGGGGAACCGATTTCGATCGCACAGCGGCCCTATGTTGACCAGGTGAAGGACTACTCGCGCCGACTGGACGCTTCCCCGCCTCCGCAGAGCTTCTCCCCTACCGGCGAACCGCTTCGTCCCGAAACGGAATACGCTCGCCGCGTTCGTGAATTCAACGAGCAGGCGGACGCTACTCGAGCAGGGCAAGAAGGCATCGCTGGGCAGGAACTCCACGATCGGCAGATGGAGTTACAGCGACTAGTAATCCAGAATCGCAAGCTAGGAATTCGAGAAGCGGAAATTGCTGACGAACAGGAACGCCGCCGATTGTTCATGGCCGAGAATTTACCAAAGCTCGAACGTCTGATGGACTCGCGGGTCAAGATCGAGTCGAAGAACCCGGCGAAAGACTACTGGGGCAGCATGGGGACCGGAGAGCGCATCGTTACCGCGATCGCGCTTGCGATGTCGACGCTCGGAAGTGGCCTAACTGGTGCGCCCAACGTCGTCATGGACATGATCAATCAAGAGATCAATGGTGAGGTGCTCAAGCAACGCCAAACGACAGAAACGCTCGGACTCAAGTACATGCAAGGGCGACAGCTGTACGCTGACATGCTGAGCCAGTTCCGCACTCCGGAGTCGGCTGAGAACGCTGTGCGGTACATCGAGCTTTCACGAGCCGAGAACCTGCTTCGCCAGGAGGGGGCAAAGCAATCCGGGCGCGAAGCACAAGCCAAATACAACGCACTGGCTGACCAGGCTGCGCAGCAAGCCGTAGCAGCCAAACGAGCGTCACTCGAGGGCGTCATGCGCACGGGTTACCAGGATGTTCCAGCGAAAGTCGTTGGTTCCCCCGGTGGGGTGCGTGGTCTTGTTCAGCAGCTCATCAAGGACGGCGTGCCGCGAAAGGACGCACTTCCAATCGCGCAGAAGCTTGTCGACGAAAGCCCGAACGCTGCAGCGCGCTCACTCGGCCAGAAGGAGATGACTCGGCCGCAGATTGAAGCCCTCAAGCACGAGCAAGGGGCAAGGATAGTTCTGCCCGATATGATCGCTGCCCGATACGGGACCAAAGAGGTTTGGGCTACCGATGCGGAACAGAAAAAAGAAGCGCAGAAGGGGCTTCGCGGAGCGAATGCCACACTGGCAAGCATTGCCCAGCTGCGCCAGATTGCCGTGACAGGCAATCGGCTATCACCTACCGATAGGGCGATCGTTGACCAGATTTCGGCACGAAGCATTGGGGCTTGGCGCGTTGAACTCGGACTAGGCGTAATGTCCGATAGTGACAAGGAGCTTGTAAAGCCGTTGACCGGCGCATTCGTCAAGGAGGTGTCAGTTCGCGACAGGATCCGCATGCTGGACAACGTCGAGTCAATGGTCAACCGTACCATTGGGGAGTTCATGGGCGAGGTTTACAAGGACCCGCAGAAGACACAATTCGCCCAAACCCCGACGCGCGAAAGGGCTGTCAAGTAATGGCCGGGCCCACCAAAGAGTGGGTCAAGGTCGTCTCGCCTTCGGGCGTTGTGACGGAAGTCCATCCCGACGACGTCGCATCGAAACTGGCACTATCCGAAGGTTCGCACATTGAAACCCCTCACGAGAAGGAGGTGCGCGAATACCTCGCCGGCAAGGGGCAGAGCATTGGTCAGCAAGCACTAGGCGTTGTCGAGGAGGCAGGCAGCCAGCTATCATTCGGTGGCCTTGACTACCTCGGGCGCAAGCTAGGCGGCGAGCAATGGGTTGACGATCGGAACCTACGACGGGAGATTCCTGGAGTGGTTCCTGCGGGTATCGCCGCGTCGCTCGTGGTTCCGGTCGGCGCCGAACTGGCAGCGGCATCGGCAGCCAAAAAAGGCATAGCGGTTGGCAAGCTCGGCAAGGCTGCCGCGGTCGCTGGCGGGCCCATCAACGCTGTTTCACATGGAGCGGCTCGCCTGGGAAGCATGAGCGAGAAACTCGTTGCGGGGGCCGCTCCCGGGGCATTGCGGCGGGTCGGAGCAAAGGCAGCCGGCGGGGTTATCGCCGGCACGGTCGAGGGGGCAGCTATCGGCGCTGGCATGGCACTCAGCGAAGCCAGCCTGCAGAACAAGGACCTGTCGGCGGAATTACTGCTTGCTCGCATGGGCGAGACTGGAGCGGTAGGCGGAGTGCTTGGTGGTGCTATCGGCACCGTCGGTGGACTATTCGGGATCGGCAAAGCCGGAGCCAAAGCGGCGGTTCGCCACGTTCCAGGAATCGGCGAGGTTGTTGGTCAAGACGCCAATCAACTTGTTGGGCGTCGCTCACTGAGGTCACTTGGTTTCCAGCGCTCTGACTTCAATCGAGTAATCAAGAAAATTGGTCCCGAGGCAGTCGACGAAATCGGCGACACTGCAGCCGGGATCCTCAAGGTACGCGAACCAGGCGCGTTCGGTCGTGCCGTCAAGTACCAGATGGAGGACGGCGCAGAACTCGTTGCGGCTCGCAAAGGCGAACTGAATAACGAGCTTCGCGGCGTCTATGCTGATATCGGCGAGGATACGCAAGCGCTTTCGTCCATTGCTCGACGCGCCGACAACGAAGTGATTGCACCGCTGCGCAACTCTCTGTCAGGTGGCGACCGAGCTGGAATTGCAGCCATCGAACGTGAGATACGTCCGATTCGGCGAGCGCTACAAGAGGCCGAGGGCTTCGCTGGTGCTGCCCGTTCCATCCCTGCCCTTGAGACTCGCCTTGGTGAGCTCGGCACACTTGCGGCGCAAGGCGAATACGACGCGCTGCGACTGGCAACCAAGTCATTCCGTCGGGAACTGGCAGACGTGTCCGAGCACTACTCATCGCTTGGGATGAGCAACTCTGCAAACCAAGCGAAGCGACTTGGCGTCTCGTTACAACGTGCCGCCGACTCGAACGGGCGCGGCATCTACGATTTGATGGGTCAGGTTCGAGAACGCTTCGATTTGCTATCGGATTCTGTCGGTCGGCATGTTACTGAGCGCGGTTCACCAAGAATCACGGCTGCCGAGATCTGGGAACTCGCCAAGAAGACCAAGGAGAAATTCGAGGGCTTCAAGTTCACACGAGACCCTAAGGAGCACGTCTACCGTCAGTACTGGCAAATCCTGAAGGACGAACTCCAGACCATCGCTGAACGCCATGGGTTGGGTGAGCAACTGCAACGCGTCAACCGCGACCTTCGCAACGTCATTGCCATTGACGAGGTGGCACAGAAGGCCGCCGGGTTCTCGGGCAATCGCGGCGTGAGCCTGACTGACACGCTGGCGGCTGGATCCATGGGCGGAGCTGGAGCGATCGTTGGCGGTGGGTTCGGCGGAGCCATCGGAGCAGCCGCAGGAGCGACCCTGAATCGTTTCATTCGTTCGGCTGCTGGCGACCAGCTAATGGCGGTCACCGCGAACAAGTACGCGACGCTTCGCAAGACGGTTGACGCGGTGGACCGTGAGGCAGCCGCGCTGTCACGTGAGGTGCGTGAAGCCATCCCCGTCAAGCAACGAGCCATCTCGGTTGGAGCCCGAGGGGCAAGCGAATTCGACCGCGAGCATGACGCGCTTGTTGCTCGCCAGACCGATCAGCAACGAATGCTTGACGAACTGACGTCGCGTATGACAGAGGCCACCGAAGTGGCGCCCGAGCTATCAGCGGCGCTCGTTACGGCCGGCGCGCGCGGTCAGGCATATCTTGCGAGCCAACTCCCCGCGGCCATCGAGATTGGAGATCTCCGCGATCGAGCAGGCAAACCGAGCATCCCCGAGAGTGAACGAGCGGCATGGCTCCGGAAGCTTACCGTGGTCAAGGATCCTAAATCAGTGATCCGAGCGATGGCCAACGGCGAATTGACGTCACTCGAGGTAGATGCCTTGCGGGCATCGAGTCCCGAGCTCTACGCATGGGCGCAACGTGAACTGCTGCACGAACTCGAAACCGCCGCAATCGACGGCAGACTTCCGACGTACGAGCAACGAGCACAAGCCTCGACGTTCACCGGGATGCCGCTCGATGCGTCGTTCAAGCCCGAGAACATTGCTCGGTTCCAGGCGCGCTACGCGCAACTACGTGACAAGCCCGGAGAATCGCCAGGCGTCACCGCGGGCACCCGCATCACTTCGGCTTCGAAGAAGCTCGCAGGCAATAGGCAGACAGCCACTGAAAGGCGTGAAGCGTAATGGAACCAACTTCCTACTTTCGATCGTATGCAACTCTCGCGTCGGCCGTCATCATGTCGACGGCTGATCCGAAACCGAACCGTAGAAGCACCTGCTGTGGAATCTACTGCGGCGGGGCAGGGACGCTTGTTATTCGCCCAATGGGCGAAACAACCGACGCGAACGACCAAACAATCACCGCGATCGCAGGTGGGCCAATCATGCCCGTAGAATGCGACCGCATCGTCTCAGGAACAGCAACACTCGTAACGGTCTTTTGGCCGCGAATGTGAGGAAAAATGAACAACCGCGTAGGCGTACCAACCGAGCTGACTTACTACCGCGATCCAGGTAACTTCGTCTATGTCGACGACTCCGATGGTAACGGTCTCGCTGCGCTTTTCACTCCGGTTCCGGCTGCTGCTGACGACGTCGGAGCTATCGGAAACGGAACTGGTGACTTCATTATCTGGACCGATCTGAACGACATCATCGACTTCCCGAGCTGACCATGGACAACTTCCGCGGACTACGCACAGCAACGCTCACCACACTCGCAGGCCTCGACGTGCCCGCGGGAACTGTCTATTGGGTCACTTCAGAAGGCGCAGCCTACGAAGCTGTTCCTCTATCGGAAACGCACGACATCACCGGAATTATAGGCTGGAACGCAATCAGGGGAACAGTTGCCATGGATGCACCAATGCAGCAATACGTCGAATGGATCGGAGAGATAGACACGGATGGAGATGATCGTCCAGCATCGGCGCAAACCGCGATCGTGGTCCCATATGGACTGCCAACGTACTTCCGGATCCGAGTCCCGCAGATGTATTCCGGTGCGTCGCTGTACGACGCGTCGGGTATTCCTTACATGGGTGTTTCGGTTGGCGGGACACCAGTTGGGAGCATCATTCAGGGTACCGTATCGAGTCCCGGTGTCTTCGACTTCGATATCGGGCAGGTCCATCAGGGATTGGTCGGTGCGGACGTGACGGCAACGGTTGCGGTATCTGTTCGCACGACACTGAAGAATCGACTGGTTATCGCTCCGACTCGCGTGAAATTCAAGAACTGCGGTTTCCCCGTCAATGTTCCCCCAACACTGACGATCAATACAGTGCCGGAAACGATGTCGATCGGGCTACTCTCGCTCTCGGGAATAGCATCCGACTTCGAGTCGCAGCTGACAAGCTCTTCGCTTGCTTGCACGGTTACGGTTGGGGCGACGCCACATGTTGTCCCGGTTACGCTTACGAACGGAGTATGGACAGCGTCACTCGTGATAACCGACGTGGCCGAGATTGCGATTTCAGTGACCGCGACCGACTCCTATGGCGGGACCACGACAGTGACAGCCGCGACGGAGACTCTAACTAGCGAGCAGTCGTGGGATGGTACGTGGGAATTCAGCACAGGATACGCAACGATGACCAGCCCGTCGTCTGGCGCGCAAGTGTTGGCACTATCTGCCACCGGAGCCACGAGTGGAAACCAACTGCGAGTCACGTTCCCTGCTGGCGTTTCCGATGCGAATATCACGGTTCCATCTGGCTATCGCATGAGCTGGCTGACTCGGATTGTTCCGGCGCTTGGCAGCGAGCTGAACGGACTCATCCCGTGGTCGTATGGCGGCACGTGGGAGGTCCTGCTCCAAATCGACACGGTCGCACTCGAGATCATAGCCTCCGCTGCATGGACGTACGTTGCCCCAGCGGACATGGTCTGGTTCGAGCGCTCGGCTGTGGATGTTGCAGGAAATGGAACAGTGATCGACTCGTGGCCAGAGTCAGTGGATCCGATGGCAGCCTACGGCGTAACGCGCGGAATGGTTCGCCATGGCGGAACTGGTGCATTCGTTATCGATATTTCAGCTACCACCGCGGGCGTTTCAGTTCTCGGGTGGATGAAAACCCAGGACACATCCGGAGCCCCGTCCGTTGCAGCGTTCGGATCATCGTACGAGCCAGGAAATACAGATCCGGAACTCGGCCTTGGTGACTTCGAGATCTCGAGCTCTGGCGATGTCGTTGAAACTTGGGGAGGGCTTCCGCTGCAGTCGATCTATCTGAATGCAGCCAACTCCGCTTCGTGGCCAGGTGCCTGGGAAAACAACGACACGGCCGATCGAATGTCATTCAGTGGCATCGAGCCAGGGTCAGGCCAAACTCGTTTCCCGTCGCTCCGGAACCGTTGGGTGAGCCTTTGCGTCACCTACTCCGGCAACAACTACGCGCGGTACTGCAACAGTATGACCGCATGTACGCAAGCGCTAGGCGGGACAACGGCAACCGGTCCCGACGGAATTGTGATTGGCGCGGAGCGCAACGGAATCTCAGTGGGACGCAACGCTGAAGCGTACTATGGAGATCTAGCGGTTGTCCCTCGAGCGGTATCCGTCGAGGAAGCCACCGCGTTCTATCGCGAGACTCAGGCGACTCTTGCGAGCACAGCGAACAGCTCAATCAGCTGTTTCGTTCTCGGGTCGTCCTTCATGACTCTCGAATCCGGGCAGGCGCACCGCATGTCGTATTACCTGCAAGAACAGGGCACAGCGCTCGGTGTAACGATCCAGATCCTCGACGATTTTGCCGACGGTGCGCAAGGCGTGTCAACTCCGAGCGGAAACGACACGAACCTGCAGGCCCAAGTCAACCGACTCCTCCTTGCTCACACTATGCACCGCAGCGCGATCGTGTTTGTCGACTGGATGTCGATGGTCAACGAGCAAGTTCTTTACGCAACCAACCGCGGCAATGCCATCGGGATGATTGTCGAGCAGTTGAACCGACTTCGTCGCGCTGGTGTAACGATCGTCATGCCAGAGGTTTCGTCATGTCGACTGGGTGGTGTTATCTACGGACCGGAGGCGCGCTCTGACCAATTGACAGACTGGATCTCCCAGCATGCGGACACTTGCATCATTTGGATCAACACCGCGCTGCAGGCAGATCCGGCAACGAACTTTTTCGACCAAGGAACGCCCGGACTTCCTGAGACCTACGGGCCACACCTCGCCGAACCGGCTGGCGCTGGTATCACTGGCAAACGGCTCGTTGCTCGCGCAGCAGTCGAGGCAATGATCGACTTGCATCACAACCGATTGGCGCGGTACACGAGACCAGCATGAACCTGAAATCGATCGCAACCTGGCTTCCGTGGCTACTCGCAAACTGGGCGAAGATTGGCCGCGTGCTACTTGCGGTAGCGCTCGCGCTCGGAATGGTTTCCGAGCTGCCGATCGCCAATACCGAGCCAACTGCCGAAACCGCTGGCAGCTGTTCGCCAGCAGACTGCAAGACCGTCATGATCAACGCTGCGAAATACTCAACCACCCCCACCCGGATCCTAACGTGTTGCCTGGCGATCGTCGCCACAGCCTGCCCGATCGTTCCGACACCGGCACCGGTGCCGCCGACTCCCCCTGTTGGGCAGGGCGGAATGGTCAGCTACGGCGGCTCACCCGCTACCGGCGGGAGCGTGGCCACTGGCGGCGCTGCAGTGACCTTCCCGAAGTGCGATGGGCAGCCTGGGCAAATGCGCGCACCCCGCAAATCGGAGTCGACTCCGCGTAAATTTGGACCACCTACGAGGCCACGGGACGCCATGCGGGCGGCACCGCCTATCCCAGTCACTGGCGCGTCGGTCTGGTGGGAGCCCAATGACCCGCTCCCGCTCGACCAGGGCTCGGTCGGCAGCTGCGTTGGCAACGACGTGGCCCATGTAAGCGCAACCCAGCCCTACACCAGGCACGCGACGCAGGCGGATGCTTTGGCGTGTTACTCGGCCGCCACTAAGCTCGACAACGGCTGCGCATGGGACGCGAAGTCGTGCCCCGGAAGCTACCCGCCCAACGACGTTGGGAGCTATGCTGAATCGGGGTTCCGTGCGGCAACGTCAATGGGCTGGTTTCGCGGAACACGCCCGGTGCAGCAAACCCTGCAGGGGTGGCATGACGCGCTGCTAATCGGACCATGCGGGTTCGATCAAAATTGGTATCAGCACGGTTTCTCCCCAGACCGATGCGGGGAAGTTGCAATCACCGGTGCCCTTGCCGGTGGGCATTCAACGGAGGCTCTCGGCTTCGATGTCGATCTCCAACGCATGTGGCTACGCAACAGCTGGGGGGACTGGTCACTGCGTGGCGGGTTCTTCTTTTACCCGATCTCGAGCCTACAGAAACTTTACCTTTCTGGCGCCGAAATGGTCTGCCCGAGCGTGCCATGAAATTCATCGGCAACACCTGCCCATTCGGCAAGCCAGTTCCGGACGGGTTTGCGGATCTATGGCAGCAATTGTCAATGGACTCCGATTCGAAGTGGGGCCACGTGCAACCAGCTTCGGCTAGTGAGTGGAGTTGGGGACCTGTTGACAGGGCTTACCAGTACGCGAAGGCTCACGGGATCCCGTTCAAGCAGCACAATTTCTTTTGCAGGAACCAGCAACCCGCATGGGTAAACGAGCGGAATGTTGCAACGGTTGGCCCGGCTTGGATCGAAGCATTCGGAAAGCGATATCCCGACACCGCTTTGATCGATGTCGTGAACGAGCCACTGCCAGACCATAACCCCCCGCTCTACACCAAGGGAATGGGTGGCACCGGCGGCACTGGATACGACTGGATTGTGACCGCGTTCGCATGGGCTCGCCAGTATTGCCCAGGCGCAATTCTGCTGGTCAACGACTACAACATCATCGAGCGGGAAGAGGACTGCAACTGGTTCGTTACCATGATGCAACGCTTGCTTGCGACTGGAGCCCAAATAGATGCCATCGGCGCGCAAGGCCATGACGTTTACAAGATCGGGACAGCCAAAGCGAAAGTCTACCTGAACCGGATCGCTTCGCTCGGACTTCCGATCTACATCACGGAATTCGAGGTAGACCTGGAGGATGACAATGAACAGCTTCGTTGCATGCAAGAGGCAATCTCCATGTTCTACGAGCACCCAGCGGTCAAAGGGATCACCTGTTGGGGGTACATCGAAGGCATGATGTGGAATCAGCGTCCCAATGGCTGGCTGGTTGACTCGCATGGAAAGCGAAGGCCAGCAATGGACTGGCTGCAAGACTTCATCAGAAAGAACACACCATGAGCGACGAATCGGAAGAGCTCGACAGGCTGCGAATTGAAGTTGCCGAGCTTCGCGCGCGTGACACTGAACGCCCCGAAGCAAGCATCCAGACCGCGCTTATGTCGGATCTGATCTCCGAGGTGCAAGGCTTGAGGCTCGAAACCAGGCAAACACGAGACGACGTCGTGAGTGCCGTCGCTAAACACACCGACGCGGTCGTGCAGGCAATGACTCGACTGCCGCAGACCGAGCAGAAGATTATTGATCTAGAACGCTGGAAATCTGATCTTGATCGCGGTGGGTGCGGTCATCCGAACTGCCCGCACCGTCGGGTGGGTTAGTGGACCACGCTCGCCAGAAGTCGCTCGCGGACGTAGATGAGCACGCTCGCATTGCTACGTCCGGGGCTGCCGAGGCCATCATCGAAACGGCCGCGCTTCGAAGGCGCATCGAATCACTCGAGACATGGCGAGACGAGCAAGAGGATAACCAGCGTCCAAGTCGCATTGACTCGGACTTCGAAGAACGCGTGCTTGCTGCAATCGACAAACGCCGAACGGACCGACCCGATATCGAATTCGCAAACCCGAAGGGGATACGCGTACGCGGTAGCGGGTGGTCCGTTGCGGTCGTGTCTGTTGCCCTACTGTTGTTCGCTCTGATTTGGCAGGGTCCGGGACTGCTAGCTGCTTTGCGGAAGTAGTTACGCGCTCCCCCCTTTCGATGTAACCATCGGTCCGTGGCTTTCCGTCACTGGTAGCGAAATCACGTTGATCTCCAAATCTACCAGGCACAGAACGCGAATGAATGCTGGGTTCGGTGGCACTTCCCGAAGTGATTTCAGCGCTCGCAGTATGTCCTGGTGTGGGCAGGTTTCGATCAGTGATTCAAGATTTGCTCGATCGAAGGTCAGGAATTCGAGCGAACCATCAGAAATATCATGCATTACAACCTGGAACACATCAGACGGGTCGAGCCCGTTTTCGCCCAGCGTTGCCAGATACTCTGAGCGGGCGTTATCGGCAATGGTGTCTCGGAGCATCAAAGTGCCGTTTGGTGTGTGCTTGATGTATGGGAGCGGCTGGGTCACAGGTTCTTCTTTCTGTGCTCCAATGCGTTTGGGCACGTTGCATAATGGCTTTCGTATGTGTCAATGACCTTGCATCGTTGTTGCGCGGACTCACCAGACGGTGGTCCGAGAATAATGCGTTTCAACGGGATCGGATCGATTGGCATTGAGCGACCAGCAAGAGTAGTTGCCCAAAATATCTCTGCTCCGCAGCTACGGCAGGTTGGCACGGTTACTCCTGCAAACCGGGCACCCGTGATTGACCAGTTGCTTCGTGTTGCCGCGGGTCACTTTCCGCAACCCGCCGCACGTCACGCAAGCGAACCAGAGGTACTCGGAGCGCTCGGTTGCTCCGAGATAGTTCACGAACGCGTATTCGCCGACGCGCTCGCCGACGGTCCAGCGTCGCAGTCCGCGCGACTGATGTGCCTGGTTCAGTGCTGCTCTGGTTTCGGTCATGGCTCACCTCCCGTCGTCGTCAGGGTTCGGCGGTGGGGGAGGTTTGCGTGCGCCGGTAGGGGGGGGTTGTGGCACGCTGCGGGGCGCAGACTTGGGTTTTGCCGGTGGCATCGCGGCGCCGAGCCGATCGAGCAATGCCCCGATCCGCGACTGGTCCTCTCGAGTCCAGCGGTACTCGGTCCGGAGTTCCTGGGCAATGGCCTCTACCTCGTCAGTAGGGGCATTCTGGAGGCGGATTAGCGCGTCCTCGACGTCACCCCAAGGGCAGTCGGAAACGGCCTCATGGGTCGCCGTGGGCGGAGCTAGCGGGGGCTCTGACTTGGAGCGTGGCCTCGCCTCGGTTGGTGCTTCTCCCCGCTTGCCGAGGTTCATACGGCGGCCGTCCTGCTCGGGTGCTGCTGGGGCGGGGGCGGGCTTGTCCTCGCCAGTGTCAAGTTTCGAATCTAGAGCATCTTGCCACGCAATCTCCCCATCCCGTATGGCGGTGTAGATACCACGTAGCTCGTCGAGTTCTTTCGGGCTGAGTGTCTCGAGTGAATGCCCGACGTATAGCCCAAGCTGGTCCGGCATGACTCGCAGACCAGCAAATGCGTCAACGACTTTCTTGGTTGCTGCCTGTGGATCTTCAGCATGCTTATTGAGTTTGGTCTTTGCGATTGCGTCTTCGCATTCGTCGGCGATAAGCATGC
>Ga0209342_10000653_pt1 | contig 40321 bp, 29 predicted proteins | sample RifCSP16_2_FD_184023 | JGI IMG/M metagenome (GOLD analysis project Ga0209342, IMG submission 184023) | Soil microbial communities from Rifle, Colorado - Rifle CSP2_sed 16_2 (SPAdes) (version 2) | ecosystem: Environmental > Terrestrial > Deep subsurface > Rock core/Sediment | place: Rifle...
CCGCGCCCGGCGCGAGCGTCGCGCGCCCCGCGTGGGCGCGCGACCTCGAAGCGGGCGACGGCGCGCGCCGGCCCGTGCGCGAGGCACGCATCGAGGCGCCCGCGCGCCCCGGCGTGTACTTCTGGCTGCGCGGCTCCTCGCGCGCCGGCGCGCTCGTCGTCAACGGCGAAGTCGCCGAGAGCAACCTCGCCCGGCTCCCGGTGAGCGAGCTGCGCGCGCGCTTCAGCGGCGCGGACGCCACCGCGACCGCGGACCTCGGCCGCTGGACGGCGACCGCCTTCGCGGTGTCGGGCCGGCGCGCACTGGACGCGCTCTTCCTCGTCGGCGGCCTCCTGCTGCTCGCGGCCGAAGCCGTCGTCACCCGCGCGCGGCCCGCCCGGGACGTCTCGACCTGACGATGGCGCTCCACACGTTGGTCGAGCGGCTCGCGGCGCTCCCGGCGTTCACGCGGCTCGTCTCCGCGCTCCCACGCGGCCGCGGCGTGATCCGCGCGGCCGGGATCGTGGGCTCCGCCGACGCGGTGCTCGTCGCGGCCCTCGCCGCGCGGGAACCGAACCGGATGTTCGTCGTCGCGGCCGACCAGCTCGCCGAGGCGGAGCGCTGGCTCGCCGACGTGCAGTCCGTGCTGGGCGAGGACGCCGCCGCCCTCTACCCGCCGCGCGAGGGCCTGGGCGAGGTGGAACCGCACGCCGAGGTCGCCGGCGAGCGGGTCGAGACGCTGGAACGGATGACGCGCGGCGGCGTGCGCGTCCTGCTCACCACCGCGCGCGCGGTGCTCGAACGCACGCGGCTGCCGCGCGCGCTCGCCGCCGCGCGTCTCGAGCTCAGGCGCGGAGACATCTGGCGCCTCGACGCGCTCGCCGCGCACCTCGAGCAGGTCGGCTTCGAGCGCGTCCCGATGGTGGAGGATGTCGCGCAGTTCTCCCTGCGCGGCGGCATCGTGGACATCTACGGCTTCGGGATGACGGAGCCCGTGCGGCTCGAGTTCGCCGGCGACGAGATCGAAGAGCTGCGTCAGTTCGACCTGCTGACGCAGCGCACGAGGAAGCCCACCGAGGCGGCGCTCGTCCTGCCGGTGGACGTGAGCGGAAGGACGACGGACGGCGAGCGGTTCGAGCGCACCGCGCTCGCGGCCCTCTGGCCGCCGGACACGCTCGTGGTGATGCCGCGCGGCGTGCACGTCGAGCCCGAGATGCGCCGCACGTGGGAGGAGGCCGCGCACCATCTCGAAGTCGCGCGCCGCCGGGGCGAGGACGTCGCCTCGCGCGACGAGCTCTACCAGCCGCCCGACGAGGCGCTCGAGACGCTCGGGCGCTTCGCCACGATGGAACTGCTCGACGCACCGGCCGACGAGCACGCCGTGACGCTCCCGCTCCGGTGCCCGGAGCCGATCGAGCGCGACATGAAGCGGCTCGCCGCCCTCGTGCGCGACGGCACGCCGACGATCATTCTCTGCGACAACGAAGGGCAGGCCGAGCGGCTCGACGAGCTGCTCGCCGAGGGCCGCGGCGCGCAGCGGGTCCCGTCGCCCGCCGCGCTGGTCATCGGCGTGCTGGGCGGAGGGTTCGTGATCCCGGCGGCCGCCGGAGCGGCCGGCCTCCGCGTGCTCACCGATCACGAGATCTTCCGCCGCGAACGGCGCATCCGCCGCGCGCGGCGCTACGCCACGGGCGGCGCGCTCGACGCCGTGAGCGCGCTCAGGACGGGCGACTACGTGGTGCACCTCGAGCACGGCGTCGGCATCTACCGCGGGCTGAGCACGGTCTTCGCGGGCGAGACGACGGTCGAGGTCATCGTCATCGAGTACGAAGGCGGTGACCGGCTCAACGTGCCGCTCTACCGCATTGACCAGGTTGAGCGCTTCCGCGCCGCCGGCGACGACCCCGAGACGGGCGACCACGCGCGGCCCCCGCGCCTCCACAAGCTCGGCGGCACGCGCTGGGAGCGTCAGAGGGACAAGACGCGCGGCGCGATCCGGGAGATGACCGTCGAGCTGCTCGATCTCTACGCCCGCCGCAAGGTCGCGAGCCGCCCGGCGCATCCGCCCGACTCCGCGTGGCAGCGCCAGCTCGAGTCGAGCTTTCTGTTCGAGGACACGCCCGACCAGCGGACGGCCACCGACGAGGTGAAGCGCGACATGGAGCGCGACCGGCCGATGGACCGCCTGCTCGTCGGCGACGTCGGCTACGGCAAGACGGAGATCGCGGTGCGGGCCGCGTTCAAGGCGGTGCAGGGCGGGCGCCAGGTGGCGGTGCTGGTGCCGACGACCGTGCTCGCCGAGCAGCACGCGCGCACCTTCGGCGAGCGCCTGGCGGACTTCCCGGTGCGCGTGGAGGTGCTGAGCCGCTTTCGCGAGCCCCGGGCCCGGAAGGCCATTCTCGGGGCCGTCAAGGCGGGGACGGCGGACATCGTGATCGGCACGCACCGGCTCCTCTCCCGCGACGTGGCGTTCGCGCGGCTCGGGCTCATCGTCGTGGACGAGGAGCACCGGTTCGGCGTGCGACACAAGGAGCGGCTCAAGCAGCTCAAGCTCGAGACCGACGTGCTCACGCTCACCGCGACGCCGATCCCGCGCACGCTGCACCTCGCGCTCGCCGGGCTGCGCGACCTGACGCTCATGCAGACGGCGCCGCGCGACCGGTCGCCGGTGCTCACCTTCGTCGAGCCGTGGGACGACGGGCTGATCGAGGAGGGGATCGCGCGCGAGCTCGATCGCGGCGGCCAGGTCTTCTTCGTCCACAATCGCATCGAGACGATCGAGGCGGTGGCCGACCACGTGCGCCGGCTCGCGCCGCGCGCGCGCATCGCCGTGGGCCACGGGCAGCTGCGCGAGCGCGAGCTCGAGCGCGTGATGGCCGGCTTCGTCGCCGGGACGGTGGACGTGCTCGTCTCGACGCTCATCGTCGAGAGCGGGCTCGACGTGCCCAACGCGAACACGATGTTCGTGAACCGCGCCGACTCGCTCGGCCTCGCGCAGCTCTACCAGCTCCGCGGACGCGTCGGGCGCTCGCACCGCCGTGCGTACTGTTACCTGATGGTGCCGGACGCGGTGGACGAGAACGCCGAGCGGCGGCTCAAGATACTCGAGCACCATACCGAACTGGGGGCGGGGTACAGGGTGGCGCTAAAGGACATGGAACTGCGCGGGGCGGGCAATCTCCTGGGCCCGGAGCAGTCGGGGTTCGTGCAGGCGGTCGGCTTCGACCTCTACCTGCGGATGCTCGAGGAGACGGTGCGCCGCGTGATGCGCGGCGACCAGGCGCCGCCCCCGCCGCCGGCCGACGTCTCGCTCGACGCGCCCGCCTTCCTGCCCGATGACTACATCCCGAGCCCGGACGCGAAGCTCGACGTCTACCGGCGGCTCGCGACGCTCCGCGTCGCCGAGGAGATCGAGGACCTCCGCGCGGAGGTCCGCGACCGGTTCGGGCCGCTCCCCGGCGCGGCGGGGGCGTTCTTCCACGTCGCCGTGCTGCGCGTGCTGGGCGGCGCGCTGGGCGTCGAGGGAATGCTCGTGCGTGGCGACGAGGCGCGTGTTACCTTTCGGGACGATGCACTGCCGCGCATGAAGCCCCTCGCGGCCGCCTTCCGCGACGTGCAGTTCCAGGTTGACGTGCGGCGCGTGCAGCCCCTCTCGCTCAAGCTGGCGCGGCTCGGCGGAACGCCGATCCTGGACGGCCTCATCCGCGCGCTGCGAACAATTGTCAACGACCGGCGGTAGCACCACTACCGCGCTCCCGTCCCACGGCTCCCGTCTCCCCATGCATGCGATGACTGCCAACCGGTTCCGCGCCACCGCGCTCCTCGCCACCCTCGGCCTCTCCGCGTGCGCCGGCTTCAGGGACGCGCTCACGCGGCACGTGGACCTCGTCGCGCGCGCCGGCGCGCAGGAACTCTCGGTCGCCCGCCTCGCGCAGCTGATGACCACCGCGAAGGTGCCGCCCCGGAAGGACGTCGCCCTCGCCATCACCAACCTGTGGGTCAACTACCAGCTCCTCGCCGCGGCGGCGGCCAAGGGCGACACGCTCGCCGACAACTCCGCCATTGACGACGCGATGTGGGCGCAGATCGCCCAGCTCAAGTCGCGGAAGTTCTACGACGCCGTGCAGAAGAGCTTTCCCGCGCCGGACTCGAGCACGTTCGAGCGCAAGTACAACGAGGGCGAGCTGATGGCCGCCCGCCACATCCTGTTGATGGTGGACCGCAACCTGGCGAAGCCCGCGCAGGTGGACTCGGTGCGCCGTGAGGCCGAGAAGGTGCGCCGGCAGCTCACGCCGGCGAATTTCGCGAAGATGGCGGAGAAGTACACCCAGGATCCGGGGTCGAAGTCCACCGGCGGCGAGTACGTCTTCGGCAGCGGCCGGATGGTGCCTGAGTTCGAGCAGGGCGTGCGCGCGCTCAAGCCGGGCGAGATCTCGGGACTCGTGCAGACGCAGTACGGCTTCCACATCCTGATGCGCGAGACGTGGGAGGAGGCGCGGGCGCCGTGGTCGGCGGCGTATCGCCGGCTCGCGGACTCGGTCGCGGGGGCGGCCTTTTTCGACGGCATCGACAAGAACGCGGCCGTCGAGGTGAAGCCGGGTGCCGCGAAGATGGTGAAGGCGATCGGCGAGGACGTGGACGCGCACCGCGACGACGGCACCGTGCTCGCGACATCGCGCGGCGGCAAGCTGACGGCCGCGCGGATGGCGCGCTGGGTGGCCTCGATGCCGCCGCAGATGCGCGTCCGCGACCAGATCGCGCAGGCGCCCGACTCGGTGATGCCGATCTTCGTGCGCAACGTGATGCGCCAGGAGCTGGTGCTCCGCGCCGCCGACAGCGCGAAGATCACGCTCGACACCGCGGAGGTGAACGGCATCCGGCGCGGCTTCACGGGCTCCTTGACGAGCTCGATGAGCGCGCTCAACATCGCGCCCGCGCAGCTCAAGGACAGCGCGAAGAGCGCCTCGGAGCGCGCGCGTCTCGCGTCGGGCCGCGTGGACGCCTACGTGGAGAAGCTCCTCCGGAACGAGGTGCAGTTCGTGGACGTATCGGAGCCCATCGCGCTCGCGCTGCGCAAGAAGTACGAGTCTCGCGTGGTGACCGCCGGCCTCGAGCGGGCCGTGCCCGAGGCGGTGAAGCTCGCGGCGCAAGCCGACTCGCAGCGTGCGAAGAGCCTGCCCTCGTCGGTCGTGCCGATGCCGGGAGTGGCGGCGCCGCCGGCCGTGGCCGCGCCGCCGGGCCCGAAGCCCGAGTCCGGCGCGAAGGCGAAGGCCGCGCCGGCCAGGAAGTCGTAGCGAGCATCCATGCGGCTTCTCTCCGGATCCCTCCGCCGGGCCGCGCTCACGCTGGGCGGGCTCGCACTGGGCGCCCTCGCACTGGGCGCGCTCGTGGCCGCGGCGCTCCCCGCGCAGCAGCCGGGTGGGGCGCCGGTCCGGGCGAAGCCGAGCGAGGCGCCCATTGACCGGATCGTGGCGGTCGTCGGCCAGCATCCGATCCTCGCGAGCGAGATCCTGGAGGTCATCAACGCCCAGCGGACGCAGCCGGGCTTCAAGTTCCCCGAGGACTCGGCGGGCTACGTGGCGCTCGAGCGGACGATCCTCGACCGCCTCATTGACGATGAGGTGCTGGTCGGTTCCGCGAAACAGTACAAGATCGAAGCCACCGACGCCGAGGTGCAGGCGAACGTCGAGAAGTTTCTCAAGGACGTGAAGGGGCGGTTCAAGACCGACCCCGAGTTCCGCGCGGCGCTCAGGACCAACGGCTTCGGCAACGAGAGCGAGTTCCGCAAGTTCCGGCTCGAACAGGAGAAGCGCGACCTCCTGATGCAGCGCGCCCTGGACTCGCTGCGCGCGCACGGCCGGATGTCGGCGCCCGTGCAGATCACGGAGGCCGAGGTCACGAAGGCGTTCGAGAGCAAGAAGGACCAGTTCGGCAAGCGCCCGGCGACGATCTCGTTCCGCCAGATCGTCGTGCCGCCGCGGGCGAACCCCGCGGCCCGCAAGGCGGCGCTCGCGAAGGCCGAGTCGCTCCTCGTCGAGATCTCGAAGGGTGGCGACTTCGAGAAGATCGCCAGGCGCGAGTCCATGGACCCGGGCTCGAAGGAGACGGGCGGCGACCTCGGCTGGAATCGCCGCGGGCAGATGGTGCCGGAGTTCGACCGGATGATGTTCTCGCTCCCGCCGGGACAGGTGAGCCCGGTGGTCGAGACGCCCTTCGGCTTCCACCTCATCAAGGTGGACCGCGTACAGCCGGCGGAGGTGAAGGCGCGGCACATCCTGATCGCGCCGCATCTCGATTCGGCCGACGTCGCGCGCGCGCGCGCGACGGCCGATACCGTACTCCGGGTGTGGAAGGCGGGAACGCCCTTCGATTCGCTCGTTGCCCGCTACCACGACAGCTCCGAGCTGAAGGGCTTCCCGGACGGCTACAAGGTGGACGACCTGCCGGAGGAGTACAAGAAGGCGATCGAGGGCGTGAAGCCCGGCGAGTTCACCGCGCCGTTCGAGATTCCCAATCCGCGCACCGGATTCCCGAAGGTCGGCCTCCTCCAGATCACGGAGCGCGTCGAGGGCGGGGAGTACACGGTCGCCGACCTGCGCGACCAGATCCGGCAGCAGCTCACGCAGGAGCGCCAGGCCCGGCGGATGCTCGACCAGCTGCGCAAGGAACAGTTCGTCGTCATCAAGATGTGACGATGCGGCGCGCGCGCCTCGCCGTCACGCTCGGGGACCCCCGCGGCATCGGCGCGGAGATCGTGCGCAAGGCGCTCGCGGATGACCGCGTGCGTGCCGCCGCCGACCTCGTGGTGGTGGGGCCCGCGGGGCTCGAGGTGCGAGCAGACGAGATGGTGGGCGACTGGCGGGCGGGCGGCGATGAAGCGGAGGCCGGCCGGCTCGGCGGGCGTGCGATCGAGCGTGCGGTGGCGCTCGCGCGCACGGGCACGGTCAGCGGGATCGTCACGGCGCCGGTGGACAAGCACGCCCTGCTCGCGGGGGGGTACCCCTACCCCGGGCACACCGAGATGCTCGCCGCGCTCTGCGGCACTCGCACGGCGATGATGCTCGCGTCGGAGCGGCTCCGCGTGGTGCTCGCCACCACGCATCTCGCGCTTCGCGACGTGCCGCAGGCGGTCACGGGCGACGCGATCGCCCACGCGGCGCGACTCACGCGGAGCGGGCTTCGCGCGTGGTTTGGCGTCGCGGAGCCCCGGCTGGCGCTCTGCGCGCTCAATCCGCACGCGGGCGACGGCGGCCGGTTCGGCGACGAGGACGACCGCGTCCTGGCGCCCGCCGCGCGCGCGGAGGGACTCGCCGGCCCGTTCCCGGCCGACACGGTCTTCGTGCGCGCGCTCCGGGGCGAGTTCGACGCCGTGATCGCGCCCTACCACGACGTCGGGATGACGGCGATCAAGGTCGCGAGCTTCGGCCACGCGGTGAACGTCACACTGGGCCTGCCCTTCCCGCGCACGTCGCCGGACCACGGGACGGCGATGGACATCGCGGGTGAGGGGCGTGCGGATCCGACCTCGATGATCGAGGCGATGCTGATGTGCGCGGCGTTGGCCTTGACGGTGCGCAGCGCTGACGGCTGAGAACTGACAGCTGAGAGCTGACAGCCGTCAGCTGTCAGCCGTCAGTGGACAGCCGACAGCTGAAAGCTGACCGCTGGCGGCTCGCCGGTCACGTGCGGGCTGTTCGTGAACGGTCTGCGGTCTAGCGTCTACTCGCTCTTGTCCTTTTCCAACGCGAGCGTCTCGATCCTCCTCCCGTCCATCGCGCGCACGGTGAACCGCGCCCCGCCGCCCGTCGCCCGGTCGCCCACCACCGGCAGCCGTCCGAGCGCCCCGAACACGAACCCGGCGATCGTCGTGTAGTCCTCCTCCGGCACGGTCAGGTCGTACTGCGCGTTCACGTCGCGGATATTCAGGGAGCCGCTCACGAGCGTCTCGCCGCCCGGTGCGCGCACGGCGCGCAGCTCCGCGGTCTCGTCGTACTCGTCGAGAATCTCGCCCACCAGCTCCTCGAGCAGGTCCTCCATCGTGACGAGCCCGGCGGTGCCGCCGTACTCGTCCAGCACGATCGCCATGTGCTCCTTCAGCCGCTTGAAGTCGCTCAGGACCTCCTCGACCTCGCGCGAGCCGGGCACCACGTGGATCGGGCGCATCACGTCGCGCACGACCCATTCGTCCAGCTTCTCGTGCAGCACCCCGAGGAGGTCCTTGGCGTGGACCATGCCGACGATCTGGTCGAGCGAGCCGTCGTACACGGGGTAGCGCGAGAAACGGGCCTCCTCCACCACCTCGAGCGCGTCATCGAGCGACGCCTCCGCGCTCATCGCCACCATCGCGGTGCGCGGGGTCATCACCTCGCGCGCGTTCTTCTCCGAGAACTCGAACACGGCGTGGAGCATCTCGGCGTCCGTGGCCTCGAGCGCGCCCTGCTCCTCGCTCTGGTCCACGAGCATGCGCAGCTCGTCGGGCGAGTGCACCGCCTCGTGGCCGATGTCCACGCGCTGGCCGAAGACCCGCAGGACCGTGGAGGCCGAGGCATTGAGCACGGCGATGAACGGGGTCATCAGCCAGGCGAACGCGAGCAGGGGCGGCGCGAGCCACTTGGCGAAGCGCTCCGGGTGGTTCAGCGCGACCGCGCGCGGGGCCAGCTCGCCGAAGACCACGTGCAGGTAGGTGATGACGGAGAGCGCGACTATGGCGCCGATCGTCACGCGGAGCGATTGTTCAAGGGCCCAGGGGAGGCCCGCGAAGAACGCCTCGAACGCGTTTCCCAGCGTGCTTTCCGCCGCCCAGCCCAGGCCGAGGGATGCCGCGGTGATCCCGAGCTGGCTCGCGGAAAGGACGCGGGCGAGATTGCCGGAGGCGCTGAGCGCGTAGCGGGCGATGCGGTCGCCCGCGCGCACCATCGCCTGCAGCCGCGTGCGGCGGGAGCGCACGAGGGCGAACTCCACCGCCACGAAGTAGCCGTTGAGGACGAGCAGGACGACGATGAGCCCGAGCCGCGCCAACACGCAGCCAAGTTACGACGACTGTCCGGCGCCCCGCCAGCGCGGGGGCTCGCGCGGCCTGCGCGGCGCGCTCGTGCTCACGGCGCTCTTCCTCGTGGCCGAGGTGGTGGGCGGGTTCGTCTCCAACTCGCTGACCCTCCTCGCCGACGCGGGGCACATGCTCACCGACGTGGGCGCGCTCGCCTTCTCGCTCTTCGTCGCCTGGCTCGCACGCCAGCCCTCCACCCCGCAGAAGACCTACGGCTACCTTCGGTGGGAGATCCTCGCGGCGCTGCTGAACGGCGCGACGCTCCTCGCCATCTCCGTCGCCATCGTCTGGGAGGCGGTGCTGCGCCTGCGCGCGCCGGAGCCCGTGCAGACGGGGATCATGCTCGCGGTGGCGGCGACCGGCCTCGTGGTGAATGCCGTCGCGGCGCGCCTGCTGCACCAGGGCGCCGAGCATTCGCTCAACGTGCGCGGGGCCTACCTGCACGTCGTGGGCGACCTGCTCGGCTCGGTGGCCGCGGTCGTGGCCGCCCTGCTCGCGCGCTTCCAGGGATGGACGATCGCCGATCCGATCGCGTCCGTCGTGATGACGGTGCTCATCGTGCGCGGCAGCTGGCGGCTCGTGAAGGAGAGCGTGGACGTGCTCCTCGAGGCCACGCCGGCGCACATTGACGTCCCGGTCGTGCGCCGCGCGCTCGAGGCCGTCGGCGACGTCGAGTCGGTGCACGACCTCCACGTCTGGACGCTCACCTCCGGCGTCGTCGCGATGAGCGCGCACGCGGTCGTCCACGACCCCGCGCGCCACCAGGGCGTGCTCGAGGCGATGACCCGGACGCTCGCGGAGCAGGGGATCCACCACGTCACGATTCAGCTCGAAGGCCGAACCCTGGACGAGTGCGCACATGTCCCAGCTTGATCGCCTGTTGAACGCGATGATCTCCAACCGCGCCGAGGAACTCCTGCTCAAGGAGGACGAGGGCGCGTCCCTCAGGGTGGACGGCGCCGAGAAGCCCGTCACCAAGGCGCTCACGGGCCCGCAGATGATCGCGCTCCTCAAGGAAGTCGCGTCGCCGCAGGCCGCGCAGAACCTCGACGCGCGCGCGCCCACCAAGTTCCAGTACGCGGGCCCCGACGGCGTCTTCGCGATCCGCGCGATGCTCCAGGGCGGCAAATGGAACATCTCGATCGTGGTGGACGAGAAGGGCGACTTTGCGCGGCGCACGGGGATGTTCACGAAGGTGACCCTCCCGCCTGAGGAAACCGCCGCTCCGAGCGCGCCCCGCAAGAGCGTGAAGATCTCCGCGCAGAGCGCCGACCGGGCGAAGCAGGCGATGGAGACGCTCCTCCGGACCCTCGTGAGCGAAGGCGCGTCCGACCTGCACCTGCGCGTCACGGAGCCGCCGATCCTGCGCAAGCACGGCGAGATGATGCGCATCGAGGGACAGGACAAGCTCGCGAACGAGGAGATGGAGTCGCTGCTCTTCTCGATCATGCCGGACCGGAACAGGAAGGAGTTCAAGGAGCACGCCGACACCGACTTCGCGTACGAGATCGAGGGCATCGCGCGCTTTCGCGCGAACGCGCTCAAGGACCGCAAGGGAATGGCGGCGGTCTTCCGCGTGATCCCGAGCACCATTGTCACCGCCGACCAGCTCGGCGTCTCGCAGGAAGTGCAGAACCTCTGCTACCTCACCAAGGGACTGGTGCTCGTCACCGGACCCACGGGCTCCGGGAAGTCCACCACGCTGTGCGCGCTCATTGACCTCGTGAACCGCTCGCGCTCCGATCACGTGATCACGATCGAGGACCCGATCGAGTTCGTGCACGAGAACAAGAGCTGCATCATCACGCAGCGGCAGGTGGGCGTGCACACCGACTCCTTCAAGAGCGCGCTGCGCGCTGCGCTCCGGGAGGATCCCGACATCATCCTCGTGGGTGAACTCCGCGACCTGGAGACGGTGGCGATCGCGATCGAGACGGCGGAGACGGGCCACCTGGTGTTCGGCACGCTGCACACGACCACGGCCGCGAGCACGATTGACCGTCTCATTGACCAGTTCTCCGCCGACCGGCAGGAGCAGGTGCGCACGATGCTCTCGGAGTCGCTCAAGGGTGTCGTGTCCCAGGTGCTCTGCAAGAAGATCGGCGGCGGGCGCGTCGCCGCGCGCGAGATCCTGCTCGTCACGCCGGCCATCTCGAACCTGATCCGCGAGGGGAAGACCTTTCAGATTCCGAGCATGATGCAGACGTCGAAGCGGATCGGGATGATGCCGATGAACGACACGCTGCTCGACCTCGTGGAGCAGAAGATCGTGGAGCCGAAGGAGGCCTACATGAAGTCGGTGGACAAGGCCTCGTTTCTGGCCAACCTCAAGGTGAAGGGGCACGACGTGAGTTTCATCGAGGCGGATCCGCTGGCGGCGCCGGCGGGCTCCGGCGGCGCGCAACCCGCGGGCGGGCCCGGGGCGAAACCCGGCGTCGGTCCGGCGGGTGCGGGAAAGCCCGGCCCCGGCAGCGTGAAACGCTAGCGCGGACGCGGCCGCCGGCGGCCGTGACCCGCCGGAGTGCGGTTATACTTCAGTCGCCATGCAGATTCGCAACATCGCCATCATCGCGCACGTGGACCACGGGAAGACCACGCTCGTGGACCAGATGCTCCGCCAGTCCGGCGCCTTCCGCGAGAACCAGGTCGTCGCCGAGCGCGTGATGGACTCGAATCCGCTCGAGCGCGAGCGCGGGATTACCATTCTCGCGAAGAACACGAGCGTCCGGTGGCGCGGCACGAAGATCAACATCGTGGACACGCCGGGGCACGCCGACTTCGGCGGCGAGGTGGAGCGCATCCTCCGGATGGTGGACGGCGTGCTGCTCGTCGTGGACGCCTTCGACGGCCCGATGCCGCAGACCCGTTTCGTGCTCCGGAAGGCGCTCGCGCTGGGGCGCCGGCCGATCATCGTCATCAACAAGATTGACCGCGTGGGCGCCGACCCGATGCGCGCGCACGAGGAAGTGATGGATCTCCTGATCGAGCTCGAGGCGACGAACGAGCAGCTCGACGCGCCGTACGTCTACGCCTCCGGCCGCCTGGGCATCTCCACGCTCGACCTCGCCGACGAGCCGACGACGCTCGAGCCGCTCTTCGAGACGATCGTCGCGTACGTGCCGCCGCCGTCGTCGGACGAACGCGGGCCGTTCCAGATGCTCGTCTCCACGATTGACTACTCGCCGTACCTGGGCCGCCTCGCGATCGGGCGGATCGAGCGCGGCGCGGTGCGCGTGGGCGACACCGTGGCGCTGCTGCCGCTCGGCGCGGCCGCGAAGCCGAGCACCGCGCGGGTGACGAAGGTCTACACCTTCGAGGCGCTCGAACGCACGGAGGTCGAGCACGCGAACGCCGGCGAGATCGTGGCGCTCGCGGGACTCGAGGGCATCGAGATCGGCCTCACCCTCACCGACCCCGGGCATCCCGAGCGAATGGCGGGGATCGCGGTCGAGGAACCCACGATCTCCGTGGACTTCCTCGTGAACAACTCGCCCTTCGCGGGGCGCGACGGGAAGTTCGTCACGTCGCGGCAGCTCTTCGAGCGCCTCCAGCGCGAGCTGGAGAAGAACGTCGCGCTGCGCGTCGAGGAGACCGGCAGCACCGACACGTGGACGGTGAGCGGCCGCGGGGAGTTGCACCTCTCGATCCTGATGGAGACCATGCGGCGCGAGGGGTACGAGTTCCAGGTCTCACGGCCGCGGGTGATCACGCGCACCGGGCCCGGGGGCGAGAAGCTCGAGCCCTACGAAGAACTCGCGATCGACGTCCCCGAGGAGTTCATGGGAGTCGTGATCGAGGAGCTGGGGCCGCGCAAGGCGACGATGATCGAGATGAAGAACCCCGGGCAGGGGCTCGTGCGCCTCCTGTACAGGATTCCGGCACGCGGGCTCTTCGGCTACCGCTCGGAGTTCCTCACCGACACGCGCGGCACGGGGATCCTGCACCACCGCTTTCTCGAGTACGGCCCCTGGGCGGGTCCGCTCGCCGGACGCAACCGCGGCGTGCTCGTGTCCATGGAGGGCGGGACGATCGTGGCCTTCGCGCTCAACACCCTGCAGGAGCGCTCGGTGCTCTTCGTCGCGCCGGGCGAGCCGGTGTACGAGGGCATGGTCATCGGCGAGAACTCGCGGCCCGGCGACATGGACGTGAACCCGACCAGGGAGAAGAAGCTCACGAACATCCGCACGAAGTCGGCCGACGAACACATCGTGCTCGAGCCCCCCCGGCTATTGACGCTGGAAAGCGCGCTGGAGTATATCGAGGACGACGAGCTGATCGAGGTCACTCCGCACGCCATCCGCCTGCGCAAGCGGACGCTCAGCGCGGGCGAACGAAGGCGCGTATCGCGGGTAGCGAAGAAGGAGCGCGCGGCGGGCTGAGCGGACCGCGTGGAAGACGGGAACGGCACGTCAACGTCAGGGATCCCCCTTTTGCGCCACGGAGAGGCACGGCACATGGCGGGCGGGAAGAAGGACCGCGACGACCCCGAGCGCGACCCCGAGCTCGACGACGAGCTCGACGAGGACGAAGCGGAGGATGACGACCTGGATGACGACGATCTCGACGACGAGGACGAGGACTATCCGGAGCTGGACGAGGAGCTGATTGACCTCGACGACGAGTACGACGACCTGGATGAGGGTGACCGGCCGCATCCGGGGCATCCGCGGTTTGACGAGTAGCCGGAGGTCTCGCTCGGGCTCCGCATGCGCACGCCCGGCCGTGATGTGCGCGGCGACGCTCGCTGATTGACCCTTCGGGCGCCGCCAGCTTTATTTCCCTCTTCGAAGCGGGGCCTGTAGCTCAGGTGGTTAGAGCGCACGCCTGATAAGCGTGAGGTCGGTAGTTCAACTCTACCCAGGCCCACTTTCCCACCTGCTCGCTCGGCGATCACCGGAACGCGCGAGCGACGATCAGCCTCCGCGCACCGTCAGGCCGAGGGCTTCGCCTCCGGCTTCACGCCCGTGAAGAGCACCGCCTTGACGCCGAACAGCTCGGCCTCGTGCTGCGTGGACGGCCTGCGGAATCGGAAGCCGGGAACGATCACCGATTTCACCTTCTTGAAGCCGGCGTCCTCGAACAGCGTAAAGAGCTCTCCCTCCGGGAGAGCGCCGCCGATTCAGCTCGCCCAGAGCTTCGCGTCGTTGACGATGGACTGCGAGAGCTGCTTCGCGCTCACGATGTCGGTGATCGAGAACCGGCCGCCCGCCCTCAACACCCGATAGAGCTCGCGAATCACGCGCCGCTTGCGGAACGAGAGGTTGATGACGCCGTTCGAGAGCACGACGTCCACGCTCGCGTCCGCGAGCGGGATGTCTTCCATCGTGCCCTGGTGGCACTCCGTCTTCGTTCCCGACAGCGCGGCGTGCGCCTCGGCCTTGGCGCACATGTTGGGGTTGAGATCCACGCCGACGACCCGGCCGCTCGGCCCGACCTGCCAGCCCGCGATGATGCTGTCGAGGCCGGCGCCGCTCCCCAGGTCGAGTACCGTCTCTCCGGCGCTGAGCCCGCTCCGGACGTGCGGGTTCCCGACGCCCGCGAATGACGCCACGGCGCCGCTCGGCGCACGGTCGAGCCAGTCGCGCTCGTAGCCGAACATTTCGGCGGCCTGCCGGCCGTGGAAGAAGTGGAACTCCTCTTCCGGATGGTCGGCGACCTCCTGGTACATCCGGAGCACTTCGCCCTTGATGACGCCCTCGAGCGGCGCCTGCTCCTCGGCGTGCTGGATCGCGGACTCGGTCACGCGTGTTCTCCCATGCAGATGATGACGACACGCGAGTATGGGCGTGACCTGGCTCCGAGGCAAGTCCTCCGCGGCGCGGTCAGACGCCGCTCCACTCGCGAACCTGCGGATGCTGGCGCAGGGGGGGGCAGGGGGGGCGCGACACGCGTGGGGTCGTGGCTCGCTTTTCCGCCCCGGACCCGTTAGTATTGAGGCCAGGGCATTTGCGCACAGGGCGCATCTGCCCGACTGACCTCTGGGGCCTCGCTCTTGCGGTGCCCCTTTTCGTTGGTCAGGCGTCTGCGGACGTACGGCTTGCCCGGACTCCGAAGACTTAACACCATCAGGAGTTCGCAATGCGTACGACCGGCACGGTCAAGTGGTTCAACGATGCGAAGGGGTTCGGTTTCATCACGCCCGCGGACGGTACCAAGGATTGCTTTGTGCATCACTCAGCCATCCAAGGCACCGGCTTCAAGTCGCTCGCCGAGGGTGAAAAGGTCGAGTTCGACGTGGTTCAGGGCCAGAAGGGTCCTGCCGCCGAGAACGTGACGAAGCTCGCACAGTAGCCGCTGGCCTTCCCGCGACGGGCCGGCTCGGTCAGGCGAAGGGCCGGCCCGTCGTGTTTCCCCCGCGGTTCGCTACGGGTCCTTCACCGGCATCCCCCAATGACTGAAGTCCGGCTCGACGACGGCGACCGCATTGACTGGGCGCTCAAGACGTTCAAGAAAAAGGTGATGAAGTCGGGGCTGCTGAAGGAACTCCGTCGGCGGCGACACTACGTCAAGCCGAGCGAAGCGCGCGCTCTCAAGTCGGCGAGCGCGCGCCGGCGAAGCCGAAAGGAGCGTCGTACGGAGGTCTGACGCCCGCGACATCCGGCGCCGACCCCCGATTGGCCTCACTCTCCCGCGGAGACGAGCTGATGATGCAGGGCTTCACGTTCGAGCACGACGGCCGCACCTACGACTGCACGGTGGAGCGGCGTACCGCGCCGCCGGCGGGGTGGTGGTGGTGGTTCGCCGTCTCCAGGGACCAGCAGCGCTACGCGCCCTTCGAGGTGGCCGCCGGTGACACGCAGGGCTCGGTCCGGGCGCGCATCACGGCCTACTACGAGAACCTCCTGGTCGTGCGCGCACGGCCGCCGGAACCCCGTTTCCGTTTTTCCCGGCCGGGCCGGCCGCCGGCACAAGCCAAGTCCTGACCGGCGCGCCGTCACCGCACCCCGATCCGCCTCACCAGCTCGGCGTAGCGCGGATCTCCGCGAAGCGGCTCGTACCCCGGATCGAGATGCAGGTAGATCAGCCCGCCCGATCGCGCCTGGAACGCGCGCTCGAGTGACGCGAAGGCGCGTTCGAGGTCGCCCACGGCGGCATACCCCATCGCCAGGGCCTCGGCGCGCACGTACCGCTGCCGGGACTCATCGGCCAGCCGCGCGAGGATCTCCTCCGCTTCGTCGCGCCGCCCGAGCGGCGCAAGCGCCCGGACGATGAAGGCGTCGTAGGAGCGCACGCTGGACTCGAGGCCCTGCCCGCGGCGATACCACTCGAGCGCCTGTTCCGGCCTGCCTTGCGCGAGACACGCCGAGCCGATGTCGAGGTAGGCCTGGAAGTACTCCGCGTTCAGTTCCATCGTCTGGTGGCTCTGCGCGATCGCGGCTTCATACTCCTTCGCGTAGAGCAGGAAGCGGCCGAGCCAGCGGCTGTATTGCGGGTAGAGCGGATCGAGCGTGAGCGCCTTGCGCATCTCGCCGATCGCCTCGCCCAGGAGACCGACCGCGGGAAGCGCGCTCCCGAACGCCCAGTGCGCCTCGGCATAGTTGGGATTCAGCGTCACGGCCTGGCGCAGCTGCTTCTCCGCGCCGGCGAAATCCCACTCGTACCAGCAGAGCACCTTGCCGAGCGAGGTCATCGCCTCCGCAAGCTCGGGATCGTGCTGGAGGGCCCGCGTGGCCGCGGCCTTCGCCCTCGGGTAGGCGTCGTCGGGCGCCACCCAGTCGTCGGCCAGGCTGCACCAGCAGTCCGCCATGCCGGCGTACGCGCGCGCGTAGCCGGGATCCTGCAGGAGCACGTGCTGGAAGAACTCGATGCTCTTCCGCAACCCGCTCTCGGTGAATCGCGCGAAGAAGAAGCGCCCCTTCAGGTAGAGATTGTACGCCTCGAGGTTCTTCGTCGGCACGACGAGCTGTCCCGTGTCGCTCGCGAGCCGGAGGCGGAGCGCCTCCACGATCGCGCGGGAGATCTCGTCCTGGATCGCGAAGACGTCCTCGAGCTGCCGGTCGTACGTCTCCGACCAGAGATGGTACCCGTTCTCGACGTTTACCAGTTGCGCCGTGATGCGGATGCGGTTTCCGACCTTGCGCACGCTCCCCTCGAGCACCGAGCCGACGCCGAGCTTCTCGCCCACCTGATGGACGTCCACTTCCTTGCCCTTGAACGCGAAGCAGGAGCTGCGCGACGCGACCTGCAACCCGGGCACCTTCGCGAGCGCGTTGATGATCTCCTCGGTCATCCCGTCCGAGAAATACTCGTTCTCCGGGTCGGCGCTCATGTTGGTCAGCGGCAGCACGGCGATCGCCTTGGGGGCGGGCGCGCTCTTGACCTCGGGCGGCGTCCGCTTCGTGCCGCTCTCGCCGTCGCGGAGGATGGCGCGGAGCGCGTCGGCGAACTCCGCGCCGGTGCGGTAGCGGTCCACCGGCGTGCGGGCCAGCGCGCGGCTCACGGCGTCGTCCACCGCCTCGGGCACGTCGCGGGTGGTGCGCACCCTGGGCACGGGCGACACGTAGCGCTTCGCGATGATCGCCTGTGCCGTGGGACCGGTGAAGGGCGGCTCGCCGCTCAACATCTCGTACAGCACGCAGCCCAGGCTGTAGAGATCGCTCCGGCCGTCCACGTCGCCCTCGCCGCCGGACTGCTCCGGGCTCATGTACGCGGGAGTGCCGACCGCCATGCCGGTCTGCGTGATGGACTTTCCGCCGGAGAGCGCCTTGCCGATGCCGAAGTCGGCGACCATCGCGGAGCCCTCGTGGAGCAGGATGTTCTCCGGCTTGACGTCGCGGTGCATCACCTGATTCCGGTGTGCGTAGTCCAGCGCCGAGGCGACCTCGAGCGTGATCCGGAGGGCTTCGGGCACCGAAAGCTGCTTCTCGCGGTCGAGCAGCTCGCGCAGCGACCGCCCCGCCATGTTGGGCATCACGTAGAAGAGGAGTCCGTCGGCCTCGCCGGAATCGTAGACCGGGAGGATGTGCGGGTGATTGAGGCGTGCGGCCATCTTGATCTCGCGCAGGAACCGTTCGGCGCCGATCTCGGCGGAGATCTCCGGACGCAGCACCTTCAGCGCCACGTCACGGTCGTGCCGGAGGTCCTGGGCGAGAAAGACGATCGCCATCCCACCCTCGCCCAGCTCGCGACCGATGGTATATCGGCCGCGGAGGCCGAGTTCGAGGCGCTGCGCGAGAGTCGTCACGGATGCAACGTGAGCTTCTGCACGCGCCAGTTCAACAGCTCCGCCACCCAGAGCTCGTTCTCCGATGGGCACGCGATTTCGTGCGCCCATCCGAACTGCTTCGGCTCCTTCCCGGCTTCTCCCAGCACGCCGAGCACCTTGCCCTCGAGCGTGAGCTTGTAGATCCGGCCCGGCACCGCGTCGACGCTGTAGAGCACCTGATTCGGCCCGGGCGTGATGCAGATCGCCCACGGTGCGCCGGACACGGCGAGCGGATTCGCGCCTGCCGACGGCATCGCGCCGGCCATCACGTTGGGTTCCTTCGTGAACGGCACGTCAATCGTGAACTGCCGGAGGAAGATGCCGTCGGGGTCGAACACCTGAATGCGCCGGTTCGAGCGGTCGCCGACGTAGATGTTCCCCTGGGCGTCGTTCGCGATGGTGTGCAGGAGATTGAACTTCCCGGGCTCCGTGCCGCGCTCGCCCCACGTCTTCAGCCAGCGGCCGTTCCGGTCCACCTTCACGACGCGCGAGTTGCCGTAGCCGTCGGCGATGAAAGTGTTGCCCGCGAGGTCCCAGGCGACGTCGGTCGGCCGGTTGAACGTGCCCCAGCGGGGTCGGGGCGGCGTCCCCGGCGCCGGCGCGGCGGGCGCGGCCTCGACGGCTTCGTCGCGCCGGCCGAGCACCATCAGCACGCGACCCGCGGGACTGAACTTCACGATCACGTTCGTCCCTTCGTCGGCCGTCCAGATGTTGCCGTCCCGGTCCACGCGCACGGTGTGCGCGAAGGCGAAGCCGTAGAGGTCCTTTCCGATCTCGCGAAGAAACGCGCCGTCGGGACCGAACTCGAAAAGCTGTGAGGCGCTCGCACCGTGCACCGTGCTGCGCACGCCGGTGCGGCTGAAGACAAACACGTGCTTCGCGGCGTTCACGGCCACGCCCGCGACTTCGCCGAAGTGAACGCCCGGCGGTAGTTTCAGGACGTCGGTGCGTGCGTCAAACCGGATCTCGGGGACGGGCTGCTGCGCGGTCGCGGCGGACGTGATCACGATGCCGAACAGGGCGACGGACCAGCGTTTCACAGGGGCTCCTTGCAGATGACGGCACATGAAGGTGCAGCCGCGGCAGGCAAATTGCACCCCGGCACCGCTTCGCGGCGCGCGTTGCTCGCCTCGGCCGCGGGGATCCGAAGGTGACGAGCGGTTCGTCCGACGCCCGCCCGAGCGACGTGTTCGACGCCGGCCCGCGGCCGGCGGGGCTCCGTTACTGCTTTGGCTCGGTCGCGCTACGTTTCGTGGAGGCGCCGCAGGCCGCCGCGTAGCGAGACGCAGGACCGACCTTTCTTTCGGGAGTTCCGCCCGTGCCCACCGACCGCCGCACCTTCCTCGAGCGCTCAGCCGCCGCCGTGGGCGGCGCCCTCGCGCTCGGCGCCGCCCGCACGCTCGCGCACGCCGCCGCTCCGCCGGCGGCGCGCGAATCGCCGCGACCGGGCGCGCGCGCGAGCGCCTCCCTCCACATCCTCGTCCTCGGCGGCACGGGCTTCACCGGCCCCGAGCAGGTGGAACACGCCCTCGCGCGCGGTCACCGCGTGACGGTCATCAACCGCAACCGCACGCGGCCCGACTTCTTCAAGGGCAAGCAGGGGGTCGAGCAGCTGATCGGCGACCTGAGCGGCGACCTGAGCGCGCTCAAGGGCCGGAAGTTCGACGCCGTACTCGACATTCCGACCACCGCCCCCTACTGGGTCCGCAACGCCGCGCAGTACCTCGCGGGCAACGTGAAGCACTACACGTTCATCTCGACGATCTCGGTCTATCCGGACAACTCGGAAGTTGACAAGGACGAGAATGAACCGACGACCCCGCTTCCTGCGGGCCTCGATCCGTATACGAATGACTCGGCGCTGTGGGGGCGGAACTACGGCGCGCTCAAGACGTTTTCCGAGAACGAAGTCCGCAAGCACCACGGCGAGCGCACGCTGATCATCCGCCCGGGGCTGATCGTCGGGCCACTCGACCGCTCCGACCGGTTCACGTACTGGCCGGTGCGCATTGACAAGGGCGGGGAAGTGCTCGCGCCCGGGAATCCGACGGATCCGGTGCAGATCATTGACTCGCGCGACCTCGCCGAGTGGACCATCCGGATGATCGAGGCGCAGGAGACCGGCGTCTACCACGCGACGGGCCCCCAGGCGCCGCTCTCGATGGCCGAGATGCTCTACGGCATCAAGGCGATCACGACGGCCGGAGCGCAGTTCACGTGGGTGCCGGCCGAGTTTCTCGCCGAGCAGCAGGTGCGCGGGTGGCGGCACATGCCGGTCTGGATGCCGCCGACCGGCCGCACCGCGGGCTTCTCGCGCTACAGTGTGAAGAAGGCCGTCGCGAAGGGCCTCACCTTCCGGCCGCTCGCCGTGACGGCGAAGGACACGCTCGAGTGGCACACGACGAGGCCGCCGGCGGAGCAGCAGCGGATGGCGGACGGCGGACTTGCGGGCATCTCCGCCGCGAAGGAGGCCGAAGTGCTCGCGGCGTGGAAGGCGAAGCAAGCGTCGGGATCGTAGCCCCACGGGAAGCGGCCGCAGGCCGACCAACGGCGTTCAGGAGACACCATGATGACCACCACTCGTCGCGGTTTCGTGAAGACCTCGGTCGCGATCACCGGCAGCGCGATCGCGGCCGGCGTGCTCCCCTCGCCCGGAGCGGCCGAATCGTCGGCCCCGCGGCCGGCGGCCTCGCGGCGCCGCGTCGGCCGCGCTCCGGCCCCGCTCAACATCCTCATTCTCGGCGGCACCGGCTTCACCGGCCCCGAGCAGGTGGAGTACGCGATCGCCCGCGGCCACCGCGTCACGCTTTTCAACCGCGGCCGGACGCGGCCGGGGCTCTTCAAGGGAAGGGTCGCGGAAGAACTGATCGGCGACCTCGGCGGCGACACGAGCGCGCTCGCGGGGAAGACGTTCGACGTCGTGATTGACAATCCGACGACCGCTCCGGCCTGGGTCCGCAACGCCGCGAAGTACCTCGCCGGCCACGTGAAGCACTACATCTTCATCTCCACGACGTCCACGTACAGCGACCAGAGCATCATCGGGCTCAACGAAGAGAGCCCGACGGCGGTGCTTCCGGAGGGCGTTGATCCGTACTCGCTCGATCCACAGGTGCATGGCCGCAACTACGGCGCACTCAAGGTGCTCGCGGAGAAGGAGACGCAGAAGCACTACGCCGGCATCTGGACCGTCATTCGCCCCTGCCTCATCGTCGGGCCGCTCGACCGCACGGATCGCTTCACCTATTGGCCGGCGCGGATTGACCAGGGGGGCGAGGTGCTCGCGCCGGACAAGCCCGACGATCCGTGCCAGTTCATTGACTCGCGCGACCTGGCCGAGTGGACGATCCGGATGGCGGAGGCGCGCGAGTTCGGACTCTACAATGCGATCGGGCCGGCGCATCCGCTCACCATCGCGGGAATGCTGTACGGCGTGAAGGCGGTCACGACGGCGGGGGCGCAGTTCACCTGGGTGCCGTGGGAGTTCCTGCAAGCGCAGAATGTGCGGCCGTGGCGGCACATGACCGTGTGGCAGCCGCCGTACGGCCGGACCGCGGGCTACCAGCGGCGCAGCGCCGCGAAGGCGCTCGCGAAGGGACTGACCTTCCGGCCGCTCGCGGTCACGGCCCGGGACACGCTCGACTGGCACAGGACGCGCCCACAGCAGGAGCAGGACGCCACGCTCGCCGGGACGATCAACGGGCTGGCGATGACGCGCGAGGCCGAAGTGCTCGCGGCGTGGAAGGCGAAGCGGGCGGAGACGCCCTGACGGCGCGCGGCGGGCCCGGCCGCTCGGCGCTCGACCGCCTGCTGGCGCGCGCCGTGGAGGTGCGGCCGCACGAGGTGCGCGCGATGCTCACGGCGTTCGCGTACTTCTTCTTCGTCCTGAGCGGATGGTTCGTGCTGCGTCCGATTCGCGACGCGATGGCCGCGGCATCGGGTGTCTCGCAGCTCCCGTGGCTCTTCGCCGGCACGCTCACGGCGATGCTCATCTGCAATCCGCTCTACTCGGCCCTCGTCGTGCGCTTTCCGGTGCGACGGTTCATCCCGATCACGTACCACTTCTTCGTCGTCAACCTGCTCGCGTTCTACGTGTTGATGCGCGTCGTTTCGCCGTCGGAAGGCTCCTCGGTGGACGAGTGGGTCGGTCGCGTCTTCTTCGTCTGGACCAGTGTCTTCAACCTCTTCGTCGTGTCGGTGTTCTGGTCGTTCCTGGCGGACGTCTTCGGGAGCGAGCAGGGGAAACGGCTCTTCGGTTTCATCGGCGTCGGCGGGACGCTCGGTTCGATCGCGGGATCGGCTGCCACCGCGTTCCTGGCCTCCACGATCGGGACGGTGAACCTGTTGCTCGTCTCGGCGGTGCTGCTCGAATGCGCGGTCGCCGCCGTGTTGCTCTTTCCGTCCGGCCCTCGCGCGGGCGCCCCGGCCGTAGCCGGCGTCGCGGGCGTCGCGGGCGTCGCGGGCGTCGCGGGCGTCGCGGGCGTCGCGGGCGTCGCGGGCGTCGCGGGCGTCGCGGGCGCGAGCGCGATCGTAGCGCTCGACCAGACGCCGATCGGCGGCAGCGTCTGGGCCGGTGTCACGCGCATCGTGCGCTCGCCGTATCTCCTCGGGATCGCGGCCTTCCTCGCGCTCTACACCATCGGCTCGACCTTTCTCTACTTTCAACAGTCGGATCTCGTCGGCCGGTTCTACGCCGACCGCGCGGCGCGGACGACGGTCCTCGCGCAACTCGAGCTCGCGGTGCAGGTGCTCACGGTCGTCACGCAGATCTTCCTCACCGGGAGAATCATCCGCTGGTTCGGGCTCGGGGCCGCGCTCGCGTTCGTTCCCCTCCTCGGCGTGGTCGGGTTCGCCGGCCTCGGGGCGCTCCCGATCTTCGCGACGCTCGCGGTGTTCACGGTGCTGCGCCGGGCGGGGAACTTCGCGCTGATGAACCCCGCGATGGATGTGCTCTTCACGGTCTCGACCCGGGAGGACAAGTACAAGGCGAAGAGCCTGATTGATACTTTCGTCTATCGTGGCGGCGACCAGATCGGCGCCTGGGGTTACGCGGGGCTCGTGGCGCTCGGCCTCGGTTTCGCGCAGATCGCGTTTTCCGCGGTGCCGATGGCGGCGGTCGCGCTCGTCCTCGGGCTCTGGCTCGGGCGCCGCCAGGCGGAGCTGGCCGGCGAGCGACCGGGCGCGGCGCCGGCGGTGGCGTGACGCGGCGCTCTGTCGGGGGCGCGCCTCCTCTCCATCCCCGTTAGCGTATGGCGATCGTCTCGTTCTTCAAGTCACCGGCGCGTTTCCGATCGTGGCTCGAGGCACACCACGCGGTCGCGGCCGAGGTGTACGTCGGCTTCTACAGGAAGGACTCCGGCCGGACCGGGATCACGTATCAGGAGGCGCTCGACGAGGCGCTCTGCTTCGGCTGGATTGACGGCGTCCGGCGGAGCGTTGACGCGCTGAGCTACACCAACCGCTTCACGCCCCGCAGGCCGACGAGCGCCTGGAGCGCGGTGAACGTGCGGCGCGTCGCCGAGCTGATGAAGCTCGGGCGCATGCGTCCGTCGGGGATCGCGGCGTTCGAGCGGCGCGATCGCGGGAAGCCGGCCGGCTATTCGCGGCAAGACCTGAGCCGCTCGCTCGATGCGTCCGGTAAGCGGCGGTTCAAGGCGAACCCGCGCGCGTGGACCTTCTTCCGGTCGCAGCCACCCGGCTATCAGCGCACGGTGAGCGGGTGGGTGATGAGCGCGAAGAAGGCGGAGACGCGCGAGCGGCGGCTCGCGCTCCTGCTCGAGGACTCGGCCCACGGGCGACGGTTGGCGATCCTGGCTCGCCCGGTGAGCGTCAAAGGGGAACGCCCCGTCCGGCGCTCGCGCCGAACGGGGCGTTCCTGAACGCCCGCGGAGGCGGAGCGCTACGGGAGCAGGGCAGTGCCGGGGCCGGTGTTCCCTCGGTGGCAGGTCACGCAGCCGATTCTTCGCGGCTGCCCGCCACGACCGGCGCCCATCTTGGAGAGGTGGTCGGCGTTGATGGCGGCGACCATCTGGATCATGATGCGCGAGGTCCGCTTGCGGGGCAGGGAGTCCGAGTCCCAGCTCGACTGCAGGTGGCAGCCGGTGCAGTTCAGGGAGAGCGCCCGGCCGAAGTTCTGGTCCATCGCGGTCAGGAACTGGCCGGCCGGCACGTCCTTGAGCAGCTGCACGTTCTTGTAGACGGTACCGGCCGGCTCGTTCTCGCGGCCCGCGATCTGCGCCATCAGCTCCTTGACGGTGGCGGCGCGCAGTTGCGTGAGGGAATCACGCCGCGCGGCGCGCTGCTCGGGCGTGAGCGGTGGCCCGCCGCGTCCGCCGCCCGGCGCAGCGCCCGGCTGCCCTGGCCGCCCCGGTTGTGCAGCGCCCGCGGCCTGACCGCGGCCCGCCGCCGGTGCCGCGCCGCCCCCGGCTGCCGCGACGGGCGCCGGCGTGGGCGCCGGAGCGGGCGCCGGAGCGGGCGCGGGCGCCGCCGCGGGCGCGGGCCCTCCGGACGACGAGCACGAGATTCCCGCGACGAGAACGAGAGGGAGGGTCAGTCGAATGGCCCGAGACATGCAAGCTTCTCCGTGTGGGGGCAGCGCTCTGGGAAACGTGCCCGGTCCGAGAATCGTGGTTCGCGGCAAGCCGCTAACGATGCGCGCGACTGTTCGGCTGTCAAGAGCGCATTCTCGCATCGCCTGCGCCGTCGGGGAGACGATCAGCGCGAGCGAGGCGGATCGCGCCCGCAGGTCAGAGCGCGGCGAGTGAGTCGGGAAACGTCACGGCGCGCGTCGGACGCTCGCCGCGCATCGCCGTGTCGAGGTGGAGCAGCATCGCTCCCACGCCCGCCGCGCCCTGCATCCATCCGGTCTGCGCTGCGACGTCGGTCGGGGACACGCGATTCTCCGCCTGCACCCACCGCTCGGCATGCCCGTCCGTGGTGCCTCGGAGGAGCAGGTCGTCGGCGTGGCGGCGCGCTTGCGCGAGGTCACGCGCGTCGTTCGAGCGCTCGTGGCGTACGAGGAAGTACTCCGCCACGCCGGCGTTGCCGCAGCACTGCGAGATGTTGTTCCAGAAGCCGGCGGTGCGCTGCTCGGGCACGCCCTGCGCGACCGTCCCGCGTGCGAGCGCATCCGCGGTGGTGCGCCACGCGACATCCCCATCAATCACGCCGAGGCGCTCGAAGAGCCGGGCGGTACCCGCGGCGCCGTGGCACCAGCTCAGATAGAAGAGGTCCGCGCCGTCGTCGTCCCGCGGGTTGCGATGATGGCGGATCGCGATGCCGTCGCCCGAGGGCACGGCGATCGCGCGCAGGTAGCGCGCGCCGTCCGTTGCGGCCTCGAGGTGCGCGCTCTCGCCGCCCTGCTGCGCGAGCGTGGCAAGGAAATACGCGACGCCCGCCGTGCCGTGTGAGAAGTTGGGATACTCACGCTCCAGCGTGACACTCGGCATCCACCGGCGCTGACCGTCGGCGACCGGCTTCGCGAGCGCGAGCAGCCTGTCGGCCGCGCGGCGCGCCAACGCCGTCGCCTGGTCGCCCAGCAGATCGCGGCTCGTGAGGAGCACGAGGCCGATCCCCGCGCTGCCCGCGATGATGTCGGTGCTGTCGTTCCACGCCACTCCGCCCGTTTCCGCGGCGCGCGCGGCAGCGGCGAGCGCGTTCGCGCCGCGACGCGCGGCGGCACGCAGCTCCTCGCGCCCGGCCGCGCGGTGCGCCGCGCGAAGCACGAAGACGTGCCCGGCAAGCCCTTCGTACAGCCCCGCCTGCCGCACCGCGCCGCCGGGCTCCGGGATCGTCGCCGCGAGGTCCAGCGCGCCGCGTACGCCCTCGTCCAGAAACCGGTGCTCGCCGGTCGCGGCGTACAGCTCGAGGTAAAACAGGATGACGCCGGGCACGCCGCTGTAGAGCGAGCGCTCCGGAGCCCCCCGCCTCGCGTCGCCGGGCGTGCACGGCCACGTGCGTCCATTGGTGGTGGTGATGGCGGTGGAGCGAATCCATCGCTCGGCGCGCAGCGCCGCATCGAGGTACGGGCGCTCGGCCAGGCCGCGCGCCACCGCGCGACGCCACTCGGCGAGAAGCGCGCGTGGCAGCGCCGGGAGCGCGACGCCGGCGCAGGCGCAGGCGCGCAACAGGTCGCGGCGGGAGAGCTGGCTCATCACTTCACGTTGCGCCCGATGGCGCGCCGAGGCAAGGGCGCCAGCGACGCAGGGCGCCCGGCGGGCGTCGCGCGTGCGCGAGGCGCGACGTCACGACGACGCCACGCCGCCGCCGCGGCCCGCGCCCCTACGGCTTCCGCGGCGTCGGCGCGGGCGCTCCCTGCGGGATGGCCGCGCCGTCGTGCCGCGGATCGCTCGCGCCGAACTTCACGCCGGCCCCGTTCAGCATCACGGCCTGTCCGTAGCCGAACGTGCCGGTGCGCGGCCCGCGCACCTGCACCTCGTGCCCGAGCGCGCGCAGCTGCTCGATGGTCGCCGCCGGGACACGGGACTCCACGTTCACGTCGCACCGATCGAACGAGCCCTTCGTGAAGCGCCCCGCCTCGAGCGCCTGCTGGATGGTCATCCCGAAGTCGGCGACGTTCGATACGAACTGTGCGTGCGCCTGCGACTGATTCCAGCCGCCCATGATGCCGAAGCCGATCTTCACATCGCCCCGTTGCATGAAGGCGGGAATGATCGTGTGGAGCGGCCGCTTGCGCGGCGCGATCGTGTTGGGCCGGCCGGGCTCGAGCGTGAAGAGCGCGCCGCGATTGTGCAGCACGAAGCCCGTGCCCCTGGCGACGAATCCGGAGCCGAACTCGGAGTAGTTGCTCTGGATGAGCGAGACGACGTTGCCGTCCCGGTCAATCGCGCTCAGGTAGATCGTCTCGCCGGCCGCATCCTCGAGGCCCGAGAGCTGCACCGGCTCGACCCGACAGTTCGCCTTCGACTCGTCAATGAGCTTCGCGCGCGCGTCCGCGTTCGCGGCGCTCATCAACCGCTCGACGGGCAGCGCTGAGAACTTCGGATCGCCGATGTACCGGAGCAGGTCGGCGTACGCGAGCTTCTTCGCCTCGATCTCCACGTGCATCGCCTTCGCGCTGTGAAAGCCGTACTGCGCGATCGGGAAGCGCTCCATGATGTTGAGCATCATCAGGGCCGCCATGCCCTGGCTGTTCGGCGGCATCTCGTAGACGGTCCAGCCTCGATACGTCGTCGAGATGGGTGTCACCCACTCCGGTTTGAACTCCCTGAGGTCGGTGGCGGTCATCGTGCCGCCCGCCTCCTGGATCGTCGCGAGGATCGCGTCCGCCGTAGGCCCGGAATAGAACCCCGCCGTTCCCCGCTGCGCGATGCGGCGGAGCGACGCGGCGAGCGTGGGGTTCCTGAAGACCTCGCCCGCGCGCGGTGCGCGGCCGTCAATGAGATAGGTCGCCTTGAACTCCGCGCTTGCCGACTCCCGGCGCGCCGCGCCCGACCACATCCCGGCTGTGATCTCCGCCACCGGGAATCCGTTCTCGGAGTGGTAGATCGCTGGTGCGAGGAGCGTCTCAAAGCTCATCGTGCCGAAGCGCGAGCGCAGCGCCTCCCATCCGGCCACCATCCCGGGCACCGTCACCGTGTGGATGCCGCGCGGCGCGCGTGCGGCGTTCACTTTCGACGCGACGAACTCGGCAGTCATGCCCGTCGCCGCCCAGCCGCTCGCGTTGAGTCCGTGCACCTTGCCCGTCTTCGCCTCGTAGACGATCGCGAAGAGGTCGCCACCGATGCCGTTCATCATCGGCTCGGTGAGGCCGAGCACCGCGTTGGCCGCGATCGCCGCGTCAATGGCGTTGCCGCCCTGCTCGAGCATCCGCACGCCGGCCGCGGACGCCAGCGGCTGGCTCGTGGCGACGATGCCGAGCGTCGAGGCGATCATCGAACGGCCGGAGACGACGAGGGGCTGGCCCGAGGTGGCCGCCCGGCCCGTGCGTGCGGTGTCGGGTTGCGCCAGCGCCGGCTGTGCGGTGGCGACGCAGAGAAGCACTGCGGCGCACGCGATCTCGCGAGGACTCGGGCTCATTTGTACCGCACTCCGTGCTTGATGACGATGTCCACCCGTTGCAACAGAGCAATGTACCGCAGCACGTCTCCGCGCACCGCGATGATGTCGGCGAACTTGTCGGGCGTCACCGTACCGACCTCCCTGTCCACCTTCATCGCCACGGCGGGCCAGTACGTGGCCGCGCGGATCGCGAACATCGGGTCCACGCCCAGCTCGCGCACCCACGTGTCGAGCTCGTTCCACGTGGACATGCTGTGGAACTTCATCGGAATGCCGGAGTCCGTGCCGATGAGCATCACGACGCCCGACTCCCGGAGCTGCCCGAACTTCCGGGCAAGCGTCGGGCGGCGGCTCGGCGTCATCTGGAAATAGGCGAGCTGGTCGGGCTGCGCGATCGAGCGCCTGATGTCGAGCACGACTGAATCCGGCAGTCCGACCTGCCACGAGGGATCGTCGTTCGCCTCGGGGTTGTCGCGCTTGTATTCGTAGTTGAAGAGCCCTTCGATCGTGGGCGTCCAGAAGAGCGGGCCGGCGGCGCCCCGCGCGGTGCGCTCGCGCAGCATCGCGATGATGTCGGCGGGATACTCGGGCGCCGCGGCGAGGCCGGTATGCTCGAAGTTGTCCACGCCGGCCGCGAGCCCGCGACGGATTTCGTCCGGACGGTGCGAGTGCGCGACCACCATCAGCCCCGCTTTGTGGGCTTCGTCCACGACCGCGCGGACTTCTTCCATCGTCATCTGGTCCTGGTCAATCAGCTTGATGACGTTGACACCGGCTCTCGCGAGCTGCCGGACCTTCTCGCGCGCGTCACTCTCGCCGGTGACGCCCCAGCGGAACGCCTCGGTGCCGGGGTACGGCGCGTGCTGGATGAAGGGGCCCGAGACGTAGAGTGTGGGGCCCGGGATCTTCCCGGCGTTCACCGCGTCTCGCACTGCGAGGCTCGCCGCGAGCGGACCGCCCAGGTCGCGCGCGCTGGTCACGCCGGCCAGGAGGAGCTGCTTCGCGGAGGCCGGCATGATCACCTTCTCGAACAGCGACGGGTAGGTCTTGTCCCAGTGGGCGTAGTCGCCGTGCCCGTTGATCATCAGGTGCACGTGCATGTCCCAGAGGCCGGGCAACACGCTCATTCCCTCGGTCGAGATCACCTCGGCGCCGCGGGGAACCGCGAGCGAGCCGACCGTTCCGACGGCGGTGATCCGCTCGCCGTCAACGAGGATGACGCTGTTCCGGACCGGCGCGCCGCCGTTGCCGTCAATGAGCGTGCCGCCGACGAGGGCCTTGAGGCGGGCGCTGCCCTGCGCGCCGAGTGACGCGGCCGACGCGCAGAGCAGGAAGAGGGAAAGAGTGCGACGCATCGGCGGCCTCGGGGAGCGGGACGCCGATCAAGCTACGGAAGGGCGAAGGGACCGGCAAACGCGACCTCAGCGTCCCACGCGGAGGCCGACGGAGAAGTAGTGACGCGCGTCGTTGGACGCAGGGCCTGTGAAACTGTTCAGCAGGGGCGTCACGCCTTGCCCGGAAACTCGACCGGCCTCCGTGACGATTCTCGCCCAGCGCAGGTCGTATGACCCGCCCACGAAAAGCTGGTCGCGGTTTCCGCGCAGGGAGTAGCGTTCCGTTCCGGAGATGCTCGCAGCTCCACTCCACACGCCGAGCACGTCTACGCTCCCATCAATCGCGTTCTGCCCGAACCCCACGGAAGCGCCAAAGCGACCGAACCGCTTCGAGACTGTGCCGCGCCAGTTCTGAGACTTGAGCCTGAGGTCCCTCAGCTCAGCGCTGCCGGCTGCGCCGCCCGGTGGGCCGAACGTGATTCGGCCCAGTGAGACCGCCGGCAACCCATGGTTCATCCAGGTCAGCGCGATTCCCGGCAGTCGGGAGGTTTCCCCCAGAACGCCGAGGCGCACCCCCGCTCCGACTGCCCAGCTGTCATTCAGCGACAACGACCCGGACGAGAGGCTCGGCATGTGGGTCGCGCTGAGGAGCAGGTCGGCTCCGAGCACGTGAACATCTCCCTCGGAATACCCCCGCCAGAGACCGAGGCCGAACGTCGCAGTCACGGGCGTGAGTCGCTGCGAGACGATGTTCAATTCCGAACGCCGAGGAGCGGTGCTCTGCGCCGCCGGTTGCTCCGCAGAGGGGAACGCACCGGAAATCGCGCGTGTGCGCACCTCGAGCGTCGTCTTGCCGAATCCACCCAGGGTGCCGCTCGAGCCGCCGAGGCCGCTGCCGGACGCGACCGCGTCCGAAAGTTCGGTGGCGATGAACGCCGCCAGATCCCGTCCCTTGACGCAGACGTCCGCGACGTTGCCGGTGCAGCGCGGAGGGACGTACGAAGGAAAGTCGTAACAGGCCGTTGCCGCCGGAGCGAGCGTGACGACCAGCGCGTAGCCGGCTGCGCGCGATGTCCATCGTGTGTTGAGACGCATTTCGGATCCTCCTGTTGGGACTCGTGGTCGCGACGCCGGTGACCGTACCCGGCTCGCCGCTGAGAGAGTGATCGGGCGCGCTACGGCCACCGCGGCCACTTCACCGCCGGCCGGGTCTCGGAGATGCGCTGGCCCGGGTGCACCTGAAGCGTTGCCGCGGGGGGCGCGACCGCTGCGGCCACCGCCGCCGGCCGGCGCGCGAGAACCACTCCGGTGTTCGGCGCAACGTCCGTGGCGCGACCGTATGTGCCGAAGACCGCGGTGAGACTCAGGTTGCCGTCATCACGCCCGAGCTTGCTCAACGGGACGCGGATGGTCACCGAGTCTCCGTCGAAGCGGACGGCCACCCGGCCCAGCGATCCGTCCAGGCCATAGAGCTCAACCGACGTCTCGTCGCCACCGAACAGACTGATCTCGTATTCGATGCCCTGCTCGGCGTTGCCCCCGAAGATGTTGATGCCGGGCTCAACGCCGGTCGCCGCGCTCTCGTCAACGTCCAGATCAATGAAGCCGTACACGGAGTTCGCCGCATGGCGCGCGGGTGCGGAGATGTTCGCCGAAAAACGCAGAGTGAGCAGGAGGAAGTCGGGCGTGTACCGGCCGGTGATCGCGACAAGGTCGTGCGCGCGCGCCGAGCTTCCTGCAGTGGCTGGCATCGTGTCGGCAGCTGGATCGGCGGCGGAGAACCCCGCGACGCCGGGCCCGACCGCCGCGCACGTCACCTGCATCGCCACGGTCACGGTGTCGCCGGCAGCGAGGGAGAACGAGCGACTCACACTTCCGGCGAGTACGCAGTTCTCCTCGACGTCCGCGATGGCAATCTGGTGATCGCCCGGTGTGTAGCGCCCGAAGACGGCGGTGCGATTCGGATGGAGCCGGAGCGTGAACTCATCGAGCGTGATCACGTAGCCATCCGGATCGAGGTCCGTGCCCGCGGTCGCCGTGACGAGCCTGAGCGTTCCGGTGGTCGGCCTGCACGTCACGTTCTTCTCGATGCTCACTGCCGCGCCGGCCACGAGGTCAACAGCCTGCGCCGCCGCCCCGACGGCTGCGCAGTTGGCCGCGAGGCCGGCGAGTTCCACAAGGTGACTGCCGGGCGCGAGGTTCCTGACGGTCATCGTGCCGTTCGCACTCACCGTGCCGCGCGCGGCTCCGTTGATCGTGACGGCGTAGCCGTCGGGATCGAGCTCGACGCCGGTCGTGACGGTGTTGAGCACGAGGTCACCCGTGGTGCGCTCACACCGCACCGCGAAGAAGACCGTCACGGTGTCGCCGCCGCGGAGCGACAACTCGCGTGAATCCGTGCCGGCACCGCACCCGGCTGGGAGCTGCCGGAGCGCCACGACGTGCTTGCCGGCGGTCAGTCCGGCGGCCACGAAGTTCAGGTGCTCCGCCGACGACACGCTGATCGGCGTGCCGTTGTCCACCACGACGCCAAAGGTGAAGAGTGGATTGTCCACGGCGGATCGTGTGACCACTGCCACGGCGATCGCGCCCGGTGGCGGTGGCGGCGTGGGGCCGTGGGCGCACGCAGCGAGGAGCGTGCTCCCGAGCAGGCAGGCGAGGCGTTTCATGGTGCTCACTCCTTGGAAGGCGACGGAGCCGGCGCGAGCCGGTGGTCACCGGCATGCGGTTCGGCTCGTACGCGTCCAAGGTCGGGGCCGGAGAGGGACGGAGACATACAGCAACCGACGTAGTCGGCCGCCGGTGACGACGTAGGTCCGCTCGACCCGACGACGGCGGAGGCGGGATCGCCGGAACGCGAAGCGGCCGGTCGCATCCGCGACCGGCCGCCTCTCCGCTCTTCGCTCTTCGCCCTTCGCCGTCGTTACGGCTCGTCCCCCGCCGCGCCCGCCTTCCCCTTGAGCGCGTCCGCGATCCGGTGCCTGAGGTCCGCGAGGTGCGCCTTGGTCATCCGGTCCGTCGCCTTCCCCTCGGCGGACTTGATCTCCGCATCGAGGGCGCGGAGCTCCGCGCGCACCGCCGGATAGATGTCAGAGAGCTTCGGGTCGAGCGCGGGCGCGGCGCCACGGCCACCTCCGCCTCCCCCACGCCCGCCGGCCGCCGCGGGCGCCGCCGGCGGCGGATTGATCTTGAGGTTCAGATTCTCGACGTACGCGCGCTGCAGCGCCCGGCGGTACACGTCAATCCTGGCGCCGGCGGCGAGCTCGCCGAAGAGGCCCGCCCGCACATCGGCGAGGAGCTCGACGAGCGAGTAGCCGTCGCCCGCCTTCGCCGACGCCTCGTACTCGCTCACGCGCAGGAGCTTCGCGTTCAGGAGCAGCGCGTTCAGGATCGCCGACTGCGCGGCGTGGATGCGCGCGACCTCGCCAGCCGGCTCGAGCCGGCGGAGGATGTTCTCATCGAGGAAGAACGTCGGCGTCTGGAACGCGTTCTCGTTCACGAAGCGCACCGCGGCCTGCATCCGCGCCCTGGGCACGGGCGTGAAGCGCGCGCCCTGCTGGCTGCCGTACTTCTCCTGCGAGAGTGCGCCGCCGACGATGTTCGTCACGTGCGTCAGCTCCGTTCGCCACTGGCCGATGAGCCGCGTGTAGATATCGGCGAGGTCCTCGTAGTCCTCCGTCGGCTTCACCGTCGCGGGAATCAGATATGCCATCGAGCGCTTGATGTTCTTGAGCCCCCAGCCCGTGGCCTTGATCGCGTCCTGGTCGCCCACCGCTTCCGTCTCCTCCTGCGGGTCGCTGCCCGACGCGCCCGACGTCGAGAAGCGCAGATACGGCTTCGCGTCCTGTTCGCGCGCCCACTGGTCGAGCGTCGCTCGCTCCTCCTCAGGCGTCTTCGCGCCCGGAATCGGCTTGTAGCCCCACATCGTCGCCCACTTGTCGTACGGCCCGATCACCGGCACGAGGAGGTCCACGGGCACGTTGTCCTCGGGCTGCACGAGGTAGTTGAAGCGCGAGTAGTCCATCAGCGTGGGCGTGTGGCCCCACTGCCGCAGGAACGACGCGCTGCGCAGCGAGTCCACCGGGTAGGTGCCGCTCGCCTTCATGTTGTGCTGGAAGCCGAGCGTGTGCCCGACCTCGTGCGCGACGACGTACTCGAGCAGCCGCCCCATCAGGTCGTCCGGGTAGGGGAACTTCCGCGCCCGCGGATCCACCGCCGAGACCTGAATGAAGTACCAGCTGAGCCCGAGTCGCTGGACGTTCTGGTAGAACTGGATGTGCGCGTTGATGATCTCACCCGAGCGCGGGTCGTGGACGTGGGGCCCCGACGCGTTCTCGGTGGTGGACGGCAACCAGCGCACCACGGAGTAGCGCGCGTCCTCGGGCGACCAGTCGGGGTCGTCCGGCGGGTCCTTCGCGATGATGCCGTTCCGGAAGCCCGCCGCCTCGAACGCCGGCTGCCAGTCCTCGATCCCCTTCTTGATCCACGGAATCCACTTCTTCGGGGTCGCCGGATCCACGTAGTAGACGATGGGCTTCACCGGCTCCGAGATGGCCGCGGTCGGGTCCTTCTTCTCGAGGCGATAGCGCGAGATGAAACACTTCTCGCTCACCTTGTTGTTGGCGTCGGTGTAATCGGTGGTGCGCTGGGCGAAGTAGCCGACCCGGTCGTCGCAGTAGCGGGCCATCATCGGCCGGTCCGGCAGCCGGTGGAAGCTCCAGCTCATCACGATCGTGTTGGACGGGTTGGTGTTCGTCGTTGCGCCCCGCCCGCCGGGCGCCGGGGCCGGCGCGGCAGCGCCGCGGCCTCCCGCCACCTGCTGCGCGAAGGTGAGCGTGGCGTAGACGTTCACGTTGTCGGGGAACGGGGTCGCGCTCTCGATCCACGAGCGCTGCAGGTCAATGGTGCCGGGCACGCGGCCGGCCGGCCCGATCTCCGCCGGCGGCTGCGTGAACATCCGCGTCACGTCAATCACCGCCGAGCTGTCGCGACCGTATGACTCGACGTTGAACACCGCGATGATGGGATTGACATTCGCATCCTGCACCGCGCGGTACTCCGGCGTCGTCGGATCGGCGATCGCCTCGTACGAGACGCTGCGTACGTAGATGCGGTTCTCGCGCCGCTCCCACCGGTACACGCGATTGCTCACCGCCTGGCCGCCGTAGCCCGTGCCGAGCACGGTGCGCGCGATTTCGGTCACGAGGAGCTGGTCCTTGCCGAGCTGGTCGCGCGGAATCTCGAAGAGCACGCGCGCCCCGATGCGGTGCACGGTGAAGAGACCCGGCCGCGACTTCGCATCGGCCGTCACCACGCGGCCATAGGGCTGTGGATTCGGCTCGGCGAGTGCTCCGCCGGCCCCGCCTGCCGCGCCGCTCTGGGCGCCGCCCTGCCCGCCGCGCCCGCCAGCGCGTCCGCCGCCCGGGCCGCCCGGCGTCTCCGGGGCCGTCGTGTCGGGGCGTGGCGCGGGTGCTCCTGGGCCCGCCCCGCGAGCGCCGCCGGCCTGCGGCGCTGGCGTCGGCGCGGGGGCCGGCGCGGGCGCCGGCGTCGAGCACGAGGCGGCTGCGAGGAAGAGCGCGGCCGCGGCGGAAATCACGAAATGACGCGTCATGGGTGGAGGATGGTCGGAGGGGAACGACCGAAACAGGGCAGAGTGACGCTCAGCGCGCCACCGTGTGAAGCGAAACGCACGCCGGGCCGGGAGCGTTGTCCGCCCCCGGCCCGGCGCCAGCGACCCCGGTCACGGCCGCACTCGCACCGGCGGGAGCGGCTTCGACCGGTCTTCGTAGGGTCGCAGGTTCCAGTCGAAGAAGGTCCAGGTGCGGCTCCACGAGTCAATCTGATCCGGCGAGTCCACGCGTGTGAGCGTGCTGTCCACGCGGCGGCTGAAGGCGTGGCCCACCGACCCGCCCCACGGCGCGGGATCCACGTAGATCTTGGTCTCGGCGAGGTCCGGCTTGAGCGCGCGCAGCGCGTAGACCATCTGCTGGTCCTCGACGAAGTCCACGTCCGTGTCGTTGGTCGCGACGTGCACGAGGATCGGCACCTTCAGCTTCTCGACGTGGTACACGGGCGAACGCTTGATGTACTCCGCGCGCTTCTCGAACGGGAGTCCCTGGATCCCCTCCTCGGCCGCGAAGCTCTCCTGATAGCCCGGGCCCTTGTACGACAGGCGGAACACGAGGTTCGACACCGGGACGATCGCCGCGCCCGCCTTGAACGGATGCTGGTCGCGGAAGAGCGCGTGCGCCGTGATGAAGCCGCCGTGGCTCCACCCCATCATCCCGAGCCGGTCCTGGTCCACGTACGGCAGCGTCTTGAGGAACTCGACGGCGGAGATGGCGTCGTCCACTTCCTTGCCACCGTAGTCAATGGCCATGTAATGCGTCTCGCCGTGCCCGGTGCTGCCGCGATAGTCGGGCGTGATTATCACGTAGCCGCGCTCGACGGCCTCCTTGACGAACGGGAGCATGTTCGTGCCCCAGTCGCCGTGCACGCCGCCGTGCACCCAGACCATCGCGGCGTGGCCCTTGGGGCCGCGCTTGGTGAGCGGCGCGAAGACGTATGCCGGGATCACCATCCCGTCCACGGTGCTCGGATAGGTGACCTTGCGGAACTCCATCACGCCCTTGCTGCGGGCGGCGTAGATGCTGTCGGTGCGTCGTTTGGCCGCGATCTGCTGCTCGAAGTTCGCCTTGGGCAGGTCGGCGGGCCGGCTGCTCACGTAGAGCTGGCGTGCGCGCGTGCTGTCCATCACCCCCCTGAACTGACGGACGCCGCCACGTCCGCCACGACCACCGGCCGTCGTGTCCGCGCCGCCGCGACCGCCGCGGCCCGCGGTCGGGGGAGGAACCTGCGCGAGCAGGGTGCAAGGGAGCGCGAGAAGGGTCGCGACCTTCGCGACGTGCGCAAGCGAGCGGAATGTGGAGCGGGCGCGGGTGGACATCGGTGCCTCGGAGCGGTGTGGGTACGATGCGGCTTGGCAGGCGCAGCAGTTCTCTGAAGTTGCCCTCGCGCGATTCGCGCGGCCAGATGAGTTCCGTTGAATTAACGTGCGCGCTCAGCCGCAGCGTTGCCCCGCCAGGAACCAGCAGCGCGTCACGTCCGACGTCTTGAAGAGCTGGAGGAGCAACGCGCCCACCTTCTGGCGTGCCGCGCTCGCCGGGTGCGTCCCGTCGCCCGCGAAGTCGCTCACGACCCAGGTGAGCCCGTCGGAGCGCGCGCGCGTGCCGGCCGCCCACAGGTAGGATCCCCACGCCATCCACGGCGCCACGCCCGTGTCGTAACGCAGGTTGCCGGTGCGCGAGTCGCCCGGCAAGCCGGCCATCTGGTCCATCTGCGACTGGATCGCCCATTTCACCGAGAAGCCGTTCTCGTACGCGTACGGCTCCGGGTTGAGCGTGGTGGTCGCATACCCCGCGTAGATCCGGCTCGAGAAGAACACCTGCCGCAGGTTCGGATAGCGTGTCTTGAGCGCGCGCGCGATGCTCCCGAGGTACCCCTCGAGCACGTACGCATCGGAGGCGGGGTCGGGGAGCGACCGCGTCGGGCCCGCGTCGGCCACCTTGACCCACGCGATCTGCACCTGCTTCTCGCTCAAGCCCAGCGGCGTGAGCCACGACGTGCGGATGCGGTCGTATTCCACGCTCGTCGCGCTGGTCCACTGGTTCGCGGTCTTGCCGCCGGCGGCGCCGTTGACGATCACGAGCGTTGTGTGATTCACGGTCGCGTCGGCCGCCGCCTGCCCCATGAAGCTCGTGGACTGGCACGAGCCGGGGAGTCCCCCGTCGGAGCAGAACTCCTGCGTCGTGTTCGACATCCCGATCGAGAGGAGGACGTACTTGCCGCTCGCGGAGGGATTGCCGTTTGTGTCGAGGGGCTGAATCAGCGCTGCCGCCGCGAAGCCGGCGACGAGATGCGTGGAGGGAATCGTGTTCGAGCCGCCGGGGTAGAGACCGCCGGCGTAGCTCTTGTAGCAGCCCGAGCCGAGGTCGTTGAGCGGGACTTTCGTCGTGTCGGTGCCTCCGGCGCAGCTCGCCGGGCCCGAACCGTTCGGCGCGGCCGGCGCCCCTCTGCCGGCGCACGAGACGGTGGAGGCGGCAAGGGCGAACGCCGCCAGTCCGGGCAATCGCAGCTTCATCTCGCTCTCTCCTTGGCGTTCCGCGGGAGACATAGCGGAATCGCGCGCGCCTCGCCATTCTCCCCTCGCGTACCCGGAGGTCCAGTGATGCGAGCGACCCGATGACGGCCACCGCGGCCGGGCGGCTCCCCGGCAAGGCCGAGTTCGCCGAAGCGCGCCGGCGCGTCAGCGCGCACGCGCGGCACACGCCGCTCTTCACGTCGCGCACCCTGAGCGCGGCCACCGGCTTCGACGTGCGCCTCAAGGCCGAGATGCTCCAGAAGGGTGGCTCGTACAAGATCCGCGGGCCGCTCAACAAGCTGCCGCTCCTCACCGAGGACGAGCGCCGCCGCGGCGTGATCTGCTCCTCGGCGGGAAACCACGCGCAGGGCGTCGCGCTCGCGGCGGCGGTCCACGGCGTGAAGGCCGTGGTGGCGATGGCGAGCAATGCCACGCCATCCAAGGTCGCGGCCACGCGCGGCTACGGCGCGGAAGTCGTCCTCCACGGTTCCATCTGGGACGAGGCCGACGCCTTCGCCCGGCAGCTCGTCGAGGAGAAGGGCTACACCTACATCCACCCGTTCGACGATCTGCAGCTCATCGCGGGGCAGGGCACCGTCGGCCTCGAGATTCTCGAGGACTGGCCCGAGGCCGAGGTGCTCGTCGTGCCGATCGGCGGCGGCGGCCTCATCTCGGGCATCGCGCTCGCCGCCAAGTCACTGAACCGTCGGGTGAAGGTCATCGGCGTCGAGTCGTCCGGCTCGCCCGGCATGCTCGAGAGCGTGCGCGCCGGTCACGTCGTGACGCTCGAGCACGTGGACTGCATCATTGACGGCCTGCGGGTGAAGCGCGTCGGGACGCACACCTGCGAGATCGTGCGCCAGGCCGTGGACGACATCGTCACGCTCCCCGACGCGGAGATCTTCGACGCGATGCTCTGGGTGATGCACCACGCGAAGCTGGTCGTCGAGGGCGCCGCGGCCGCGCCGGTGGCCGCGCTCCTCAAGGGACTCGTGAAGGCACCCGCCGGCGCGAAGGTCGTCTGCGTGCTGAGCGGCGGGAACGTGAATCTCGAGCAGCTCCGGGGGCTCAGATGGAACTGAAGGAGGACGGCGACGCCATCACGCGGCGGGAGCTGCTCGCGGGCGCGGCCGGCGCACTCGGAGGCGCGGTGCTCGTGGGGATGCCCGGCCTCGCGGACGCGCAGCAGGGCAGGAGGCTGGCCGCGCCGCCGCCGCCGGGCCCCGAGGACCCCACCCGGCTTCAGGGCGCGCCCACCTCCGCCGTCGGCGCGCGCTCCCGATTCTACGCCCCCGCGCGCACCCCGACCGGTGACGTCACGGGCAGTTCCCTCACACCGCTGCAGGACCTGTGCGGCACCATCACCCCGGCCGACCTGCACTTCGAGCGACACCACGCGGGCGTGCCCCTGCTCGACCCCGCCCGGCACTCGCTCCTCGTGCACGGGCTCGTCGAACGGCCGCTGACCTTCTCGGTTGACGACCTGAAGCGCTTCCCGCAGGTCACGCGGGTCTGCTTCATCGAGTGCTCCGGCAACGGCCGCGGAGCGTTCCGCGACCCGAGACCGGAACTCACGCCCCAGCGCATCGCGGGCCTCACGAGCAACTCCGAGTGGACCGGCGTGCGCGTGCGCACGCTGCTCGAGGAGGCCGGCGCGAAGCGCGCCGCCACGTGGTGCCTCGCCGAAGGAGCCGACGCGTGCCTCCTCGCGCGCAGCATTCCCATCGCGAAGATGATGGATGACGCCCTGGTCGCGTGGGCGCAGAACGGCGAGCCGCTGCGCCCCGGGCAGGGATTCCCGATCCGCCTTCTCCTGCCCGGGTGGGAGGGCAGCGCCAACGTGAAGTGGTTGCGCCGCCTCGAGCTGGGATCGCGGCCCTCGATGACCCGGTGGGAAACATCCAAGTACACCGACCCCCTCGCGGACGGCACCGCGCGGCAGTTCAGCTTCGAGATGGACGCCAAGTCCATCGTCACGTCGCCGTCGCACCCGATGACGATCGCGCGAGGCGCGCAGCAAGTCAGCGGGCTCGCGTGGAGCGGGCGCGGGAAGGTCGCGCGGGTCGAGGTGAGCACGGACGCCGGCCGCACCTGGCGCGACGCGGTGCTGCACGAGCCCGTGCTCGACAAGGCGCACGTGCGGTTCACGCACGAGTGGGCGTGGGACGGCCGGGAGACGCTCCTGCTCAGCCGCGCGACGGACGACACGGGCTACGTGCAGCCGACGCGCGCGGAACTGACGCGCGCGCGCGGCATCGGCACCGACTACCACCTCAATCCGGTCTACGGGTGGCGCGTGCGCGCCGACGGACGGGTGTTCTTCGAGGGAGACTGGACGTGAGGCTCCGGGCGCCGATGCGCGCCGCGCGATCCCCGCCGGGGGCGGCATCGTGGGCGCCCGCGCCCCGCGCGCCCCGCGCGCTCGCGGCGGCCGCGGCGGCGGTGCTCGCGCTGTCGGCGTGCGGCGGACCGCGCGACGGCGGGCCCGCGCGCACGTACGGACTCGGGCGTCCGGCGACCGCTCAGGAGATCGCCGCGGCCGACGTGGACGTGGGCCCGGACGGCGAGGGGCTGCCGGCCGGCCGCGGCACGGTCGC
>Ga0209342_10000654_pt1 | contig 40294 bp, 59 predicted proteins | sample RifCSP16_2_FD_184023 | JGI IMG/M metagenome (GOLD analysis project Ga0209342, IMG submission 184023) | Soil microbial communities from Rifle, Colorado - Rifle CSP2_sed 16_2 (SPAdes) (version 2) | ecosystem: Environmental > Terrestrial > Deep subsurface > Rock core/Sediment | place: Rifle...
CCATTGCACTGCTCGGATCGCCGCACGCACCGACACACCGCGCCACTGCGTATCGCGTCCATCAGCAACAGCGCAATCATCCTGGTTGTATAGGAGTGAGCCGTTCACCACGATCAGCGGGAATCGCGCTGATTCAACCATCGCGCGCGCTTGATCGAACAATCGTCCGTCACCGATGCTGCTGAGCAAATCTGATGGTGTCTTGCGCTCGATCGCCAGCAGCCCGTTCGGCGTCGGCACGTTCACATCACCAGCAGCCAATTGCGATATGTGCACACCATACACTGCTGACAATGCAGCGACGATCGGTTGCGGCTCACGCGAGTCAATGAGCACTAGCATCAGAACCATCCTCTCTGAGTTGAACTTCGATGACAACCCTATGCCACGGCTGCCAGGTATGCGCGCTCGGCACGGGATATTGCTTCGTCGGTTCAGGTGTGGCCTCGCGCTCTAGCACCTGCTCGATGTACTGTTGCAGGTCAGCGAGATTGTACTCCAGCAGAAACGCGATCAGTCTCAGACTCTTGTGCTGGTCGAGCATCGCAACGATATGATCGTGGTGATCATTGAGTTCAAACAGAGTGCTCATCGTTTGCTCCTAGCTGCCGGGTGACACTGTCCCGGCCCGGTGCGTATCGCGGCGAGTGCAGTCTTTCCTTCCCTGTCAAAGTGGCCTACCGCATCGGCTTACCACTATCGCCGCTTGGCGTTCCGGTCTCTCGGCTTCACTTGAGCCGATACTTTCAAATGTGCGGTCGGGAATCGAACCCGATCAGGACATCCTGCGCGCCCCCAGCAGCCGCACATCCGATCCGCGCTGCCGTCAAGCCACCAGGCCATAGTGTGGCCGCCAAGCTGCTCAACGACTGTCACGCACAGCGCAGACCGACTCGGTTATTCATCGTCCTCCGCTACGTCCTCCGCCTCCACGTAGGCAATCTGAGCATCCTCGTAGTCGATGCGAGAGTCAGCGGCGGCCTCATCATCGCCAACAGCGTTGGCGCGAAGAAGCCTCGCATATGCTCTGGCTTTAGCTCTAGCGGCTTCGATCTTGGTCATGATTTTTCTCTCCTCGCGCCGTCATGGGCGCGTCCAGTGCATGATGCACAGCGCAGACCGATTCGATTGTTAATGGCGCGCTACAATTTCGCGCGCCTGCGCGATGACCATCTCGCGCAGAACCGACATGATCACATCGTCAAGATGGCGTTCGGCTCCAGCGCGTCGCTGGAACATAGCAACCGCGACACTGTCGGGAATATCCGGCCCCGGCTCAACGAAGTCCCTGACGACTCCTGCCGCGTCCAGAATGTGCTGCGCTTGATTGAAGGTCATCTTCATCATCATCGCACTCCCATCGCGCGTGCCACATCGACTGTGGTCGCGCGCTTCAGGCTGGCAGCAGTCAAGATGTGCGTGTGTTTCGTGTTGCCAGATCGCATTTGCCAGCGGTGGATCGTGACAGCGTACTTGCTGCCCTCGGTTGTCCAGGGGTAGGGATTCACGGTCCACCGCGTGACGATGCTCTTGTCGATGCCGCGCATCAGAGACCCGCCGCCGCGACCAGCGCATCAACGCCATACGCTGCATACTGCGCATCGCTGCCGAGTGCAGCCTTGAGTGTGGTTACGTTGCCGCCGACGGCGCCGGCGATCTGCTTCACTGCATCGATCACTGATGCAGGGATCGCACCCACTGATGGCGCGCCGTTGCTAGCCTTCTGTGCCTCGAACGCGGCGAGGCAGGCAGCCTTGTCCTTGTACGCCGCAATCAGCTTGATCGTGTTATAGATCTTGCCAGACTTGCTCGGCTCGATCTGCGACTCGTCCTGCGCGCAAATGTATGCGCCGTTGGCCTTTGCCAACCAGTGATCGCCGAACACTGCGCGCAGACTCGGCTCAACGATCTCACTCCAGCTTGTCTTCGCGCGCGCGCTCGACTTGCGCACGGTGACATTGCGCTCGTATAGGAACTCCAGCGTCGGCTGGAACTCCTGGATGTCGATGCTGAACGCGATCTCCAGACTGGCGCCATCCGGTACCTGCATGCCAGGCACGTACTCGGTGCGTGTCGGCACGCGCGCGCCTTTATCGCCTGCCCAGGTCACGATCCTCGGCATGATCGTGAGCTTGCCATAGTTGCGGAACGCGCCGCCGCCGGCCTCTGGCGCGTGATCGATCATCTTCTCCAGTTCCTCGAAGCTCTGCGTCATTTCATCTCTCCTTGTTGGATTTCAATGCGGTCAACGAACTGCTCCAGCGCCAGCCGCATGGCCGCTGCCCGGCTGACCGGAGGGGTACGAGACTCCGCGTATCGCTCGAACCAATCGACTAAACTAGCTGGTAGGGGATCGAGCGTCACGCTGACCGTCTCGACGGTATAGATCGCGGGTCTACCGCGCTGAGGGGTTTGGGTCATTCGTTCTCCTTGCGTATGAGATCGAGCAGCAGCCGCGCGCGCCGGTTGTGCGCATCGGCATCAGTGTCGGGATGCTGCCAAGAGTATTCAGCTTCAGACTGATGATACTGCTGCCAAGTGCGGTTGTGCAACAGTGCACTCTCAGCGGCCTGCGCTCTACGGTAGAGCGAGGTCACGAGTGCTTCGAGATCGGCAATGCGTTGGCACTGCTGCACACGGTGGGCGAGGGGGTTGAGGTAGTCTTCGTTTGGTGTCATCTGCTCATCCCGCTGTATTATGATCTGGGGAGACCGCATATCCGAGGACTGATATTATCTCGACGGCTCTTACGGTCTTCGGTTTGTGTCTCCGATCCTGCGCTGTTCTCCAACAGCGCAGGGGCAGGACGCAAATGTTTACTTGTTGGCCCAAAAGCGCGCATTTGCAGCCGCCCACACGCGCGCCGCCTCAGAGCGGCGATGATCCCAAAAGCGTTTGGCAGTGGCTGCCGCGTGATAATCGCGGCGATCTTCGCGCGCTGTGTCGTTCTTGTTCCATTTTTCCGCGTCCATATCGGGCGCGGTCAGATCGGGTTTCTCACTCATTTTTCTCCCGCGCTGTCACGGGCGCACCCGGCGGCGGAGCCGCAACGCTACTCGTGTTGATCGGCTTCAGCCCCCTGCCCTGCTGCACAAGCGGATGTTACAGCTCCGGCGCCACGTGCCATGCGCCATGCGCTCTCCTCCTCAACCTCTTTCAGGATCGCGCGCTCCATGTAGTATCGCGCCCGTGTCGCCGTTGGCGGGAATGGAATCCCACACGTCAGACAGAAGTTCCTCTCACCGAATCCATCCTCGAATTCCTCGGTCGAAATTTCGAGAATGTGTCCTTCGTGCCGCCCCTCGGCGGCAGTTTTAGACGTCATTTCTCTCCTGCGCTATCACGGGCGCACCCGGCGGCGGGGCCGCCTATGCCCTATCTGCTCTCCAACTGGCGCAGCACACGCTTGATGCTGAGAAGCTCCATGTGGCTCAGGGTGTCGGTGACGAGCATCTCCGTTCGGTGCTCGCCATCTTCATCATAAGTTATCTCGCCGACAACCGTCCAAGTTCTCGATGCCGGGCTGCCTATGAGAGCCAGCTTGAATGATTTCCCTGTGTGCTCAGTGGGCTTCGCGCCATAATAAGCTTGTAGCCGCTCTAGCGTATCCTTGCCTACTGAGAAATCCATCATGTCTGCCATCGCTTTTTCTCCTCTCTCAATCTCACAGGTATTTTACCACCATTTAATGTCATTTGTCAACAGTTTATTGTCAAGTGCATGTAATTTAAGGTTGATATGACATAACTTGCAACTTGACAATAAGTGCAAACAGTGATACAAATGGCAATCATGGCAGAAGGGGTACGCAATATGAAACGAATCATTGTGAGTGATGAAGCACACCGCGCGCTGCGCATGGCAGCCGCACGGGTCGGTTGGACGATTGCGGATTATATCGAGTTCCTTTTAGGTGGTCGCGCTCCGTCTACTCTGGCCGAAGCGACTAAGCAGGTTCGCCGCGAGAGACGCGAACAGGATAAAAAACGAAAGAAGTAGATCATGATCGCTCAATTCCGCTGTCCCGCGTGCGGCACTGCATTGCATGTGTCGTCGGTCGCCGAGGCCAACGCGGCGCCGGCTGGCTTCCAGACACGCACGATGCAATCATTCAACCTCGGCAGCGCCGCTCCGAATCTGGAGCAGGTGCACGAGCGCATCACACCGACGCGCGGCGCGACTATAGAAGGAGATGTCCGCGTGCCACTCGCACAGGCAGCAATCACAGCAGTAGCCGTTACTGTTCCCATTGCGCTGCTCACTGCGTCCGGTCACGGCTCAGCCTGGATTCCGATCAGCGCATTCGGCATCACGCTCACAGCCTCATGGCTGTGGCTGCTCGCCGATCATCGCTCACTCCTCCGCACGATCGAACGCATCACGCAACGCGATCTCGATCATGATGGTCGCATCGCGGAGCAGCCGATCATCAAGCGCGTCTCGTTCAATGCAGTAGAGCAAACTGCTGCTGGCCGCTATCTCCGCTCGCGCCGGATCGATATCCCGCGCGGTGACGAGAAAGCTATCGTCGAGATGGCACGCGGAATCAGCGCCGACGAGCCGTTCACTCAGCGCCGCTGGGCACATCTTTATAATAGAGATGAGTTCAACACGCTGCGCGATACGCTGATCCAACACGGTTACGCCGTGTGGCGCGATTCCAATGATCGCAAGCTCGGCATCGATCTGCTTGCGCCGGGCCGTGCGCTATTCCGCGCGCTGGCCAATCCTATATCTAAGGAGGCCGCATGACGCAATTTATGATCAAGCTGTCAGCCAACGAGTATAATGCACTGAAGAAGCTTGCTTTACGAGAGTGGCGTTTGCCGAGGGAGCAGGCATTGGTGCTCCTTCGTCAGTCTCTGATCGACGCGGGCGTGCTCAGCGTCGAAGGACAAACTACCGATCCGACTCCCCCACCCGACCCGCCAGGGACTGCGTGATCTACGTGCGTAAACGCTCGCACGCACTCGCACGCAGGCCAAAAGGGTAGGGTAGGGGGATCAGACGTGATCGAGGATGTCTGCCACAATGCCCGTCCAACGCGTGGACAGTGGCAAATTAGACGATGGGAGGCACAAGATGAGGAATCCTGCATTGGAACTGAAACGCGCTCAGAAACGCATTCTGAAGCGCAGGCGCGAATTGGGATCGTGGCGTGCAGTAGGACGTGAGATGGGTCTATCAGCAGGCACGTTGATCCGCATCTCACAAGGCTATGAACCGAAGTCGTCGCACATCCGCAACATACTTGGCCTGCCGATCTACGCGACCGTTCAGGTCTGTCCACATTGCGGCAAAGTTCACCCGCCCTCGCGCCGTCACGTGTCATCGAATCCAGTGCTGCTAAAGTTCGTCCGCGAAGTCGCCGTACCATTTCTGGCAGCACGAGACCATGACTAGTTCCGCCTGGAAGACTCGCAACCGAGAGGAGATCGATGTTGGACCATCGGGACTCTAGACCGTATTTTCGCAAGAACATTGCAGGCGTTCTCGTTTCGTTAGCACAGGCTCGACCCGATTGGATCGAATGCCTCATCGCAGTCGGTGCATCGTTTGAACTCGATGCAGGCGATGTTCAACGCATGCCGAGAGTAGCACTTGCTGTGCGAGTCGTCGAGAACGAGACAGTCGGAGGCTATTGATCAATGAGTGATCACATCGAGCTTGCCAAGAAGCTGCATCGACTGGTGGTCTCATCCAATGTCAACGAGGCTATCCTTGCCGCGACGAAACTGTCTGAGCTTGTGCAAAGACATGGATTGCGCTTGAGCGATCTCGATGCAGCGATTGAAACTATTGTGTATCAAGATCGCATCGTGTACCAAGATCGAATTGTGTACCGCGATAGACCTGCTCCAGTGCGATCACCAAAGCAGCCATCTCGATATTGGCTCGCTGAAAGACACTACAGGGTGGGTGACGATATGGATAGCTGTCTTCAGAAATGTTCTTGCGGCAAGTGGTTCACTGATAGCAACTTTCTGAAACACATGGACACAATCTATTATGCTCAGAGGCACGCAAGGTGATCAAAAGACAACTCGGCAAGCTCGCCAAAGTGCGTCGCATCATTGATCTACTCGATAGTGCGTTGGCGCTGTGCGAGACAGATGAGGTGTTTGGCATTCACGAGTACCGCGAGGTGCAGGCGATGATCGATGCGCTGCTTCGTGCGCGTGCTTGCTCAGCTAATATCTCAATGCGACTCGGCGATGATGCACCTTACCAAACTCAGCCGCATATCCACATCAAGGTCAACTATGAAGACATTCGGTAAGATGGTCATCGCGTTGCTTCTTGTTGCTTGCATCGGCCCGACCCCCACGCGCAGCCCGATCTCACCGATCGCGACACCCATGATCATCCAGCGCATCACGAGTAAGATCGGCTTGCACATTGTCCCCGGTCGGCGCACCGGCTTCGGTCTGTTCCTGATGCGACTCGCTAGTGAAGGCATTCAGCTATCAGTCGTGAAGGCGATCGATGATCTGTCACCGCTGCATGAGGTCAAGCTGTATATGCCGAGCGCGTTGACCGTTGGCCGACTGAACTCGATCCGCGATCCGATCACCGGTGTCAGTTACGATCTACAGGCATTCAAACCGAGTGATTTCCCATCAGCACGCGCTGCTGCTAAAACGTACTACAGTCTCGTACTGCCAACGTGGACGTTCAATTCGCAGGTGGACGTATGGGAGACGTTCAACGAGTTCTCATCGGATTGGGGTTGGCAGAGCGAGTTCTTCATCGAGATCATGAAGCTCGCCGACCGCGACAGCTTCACGCTTGCACTGTACGCATTCAGCACAGGCAACCCACCACTCGATAGCGCGACGATCAATGAGATCGCTCCCGCGCTGCAATACGCCGCTGCGCATGGACACTATCTCTCGCTGCATGAGTACGGTGGGGTAGGGGCAGGCAATCCCGATACGTTGCGCGGATCGTATCTCGCGCTGCGCTATCGACAACTCTATGCAATGCTGCCAGCCGATGCACGACCGAGACTGATCATCAGTGAGGCTGGCCAATCAGCCGGCTTCGAGTTCATCGGTGTTCAACCCTTCATTGACGACGTGGGGTGGTACGATCTTCAACTCGCTGAGGATGGATATATCGTGGGTGCTGCGATGTGGACGCTGGGCAATTATCAGCGCGCGAACTTTCAAGAGGCGTTGCCTGCACTCGCAGACTATATCATCAGCTTGGTACCACTGCTACCGTATCGCATTTATCTGCCATTCATCACAATGGGAAGAGAGACATGAAAACAATTGTTAAAATCGAATGGGATCAACCCCAAGATCAAAACTGGTTGAATCCAGACAATATCGCACTGGCATTACACGCGTATTGCCGAAATACAAAGTTCAAGGTGACCAAGCTCAACAAGTTAAGACGTAAATCCACATCTCATCGCGTATCATCGGTATCATCGGTATCATTTCAGAAGACCCGTAATCAGTGCAACCCCGATTGATCCGACCGTCGTAATCACCGCGACAAGAACGACTTTCCACAGATCGATCTTGCTCTGCTGCATCAGTGCTAAGCGTGCTTCGCTCTCGCGATCGCGCAGCTTGTGGCTCTCGGTGTGGATCGCGATCTTCTGCGAGAGTTCCTCGACATTGCGACCGAAGTATTTCATCTGCGCCTGCATCTCGTTCTTGAACAGGTGCAAGCTGGAACTCACCTCGTTCTCGAAGTCATCGAATCGCTCTTGATGCGCGTGGATCACCTCACGCGTCTGCGCCTGCTCAGCACGGATGCCATCGATCCATCGCACCAGCTCCAGCCAGCCATCGATCGGCTTATTCATCGTTGCCATTGCTGAGATAGCGGCTCATCTGCGCCGATTCATCGTTGACGAATGCAATGATCACGCCGACGTTCGGGTCGTCGATTAGGTTGAGCACGCGGACCCCGAACAACACCCACACCCCGCGCTTGCTCTTGAACCGCGCGTAGCCTCGATCTCTTAATTGCCCCGGTTGTATTAGCGTCTTGCCAAACAATGCGCGCCGCAGGCGTGTTTCCTCTGGATGCGTGAAGTCGAACGCGCTGCGCCCGATGATCTCTGGCAACACATAGCCGAGCGCCTCGATCACATAGCGATTCGCGTACAGAATGTTGGCCTGTGCATCAAGCATCATCACACCGCACGAGACATTCTCGATGATAACCTTGAGACGCGCCTGCGCGACGCGCATCTGCTGCTCAAGATAGATCACACGTTGGCAGCTGGTACAGATCTCGGGCTCTGGATTGTTCATTAGCGAATCGGTCTCATGTGCCGCAGCAACCAGTTGACAAATCGGTTATAGAGCGACCAGACGAGAAACCGGATCACGGGGTCACTTCGCCGTTTCGCAGTTCAGATAGTACGACATCCAGCACATCCAATGCCTTCTCACACTTCTCCAACTCCTTCTCAATCTGCACAAGTACATCCGCCGCTCCCAGTGCTTTGTTGACGCGGTGGCGCAGTTGAAGCTGATACCGCGTGTTTCTCCACATGGCTGATTCTTGCTCGATCACTGCACGTTTAACTTCGGGTATGACATCGTCCATTGAAACCACTCCTACGTATCGACGACGATAGTCTTGACTATACCATCGCCGAATTTGACTTTCAAATCCCCATCAGCACTATCTACATAGATTTTTGCAAAACCTGATAATGTGGCGGGCGCGGCGATACCGTCTACGATTCCCAATCCGCCATCTGCTGTAATGCGGACTCGCTCTGAGAATGTCGCCGACCCATCCGGCGTCGTGAAAAACGAGATACGCCCCGGCATGTCATTTATGCCAGGAGTGCCGTCCACTGCAAACACAATCTCCGCTGATGCAATCATAGCAGCGCCATCGTATCCAGAACCTAGCAGCACAAACATTAGGTCGTTGTCACTCACGATAGATGGAGCATCGAGTGTGCCGCGTGCGCGTTGGCCGAGAAAATAGGTTGCTCTACCTGCTGCTACACTGGAAGCGACGATCCCCTTCAATCCAATGGTCGTCGTACTCCACGTCCACGCCTGGACGTCGACTGATCCCAATTCGATGCTTGAATGCAATGCCGTTCCATCCCCGACATGAATGGGACTTCCTGGAGATATGCCTATCCCCAACCGCGCCAATTGTAGATAGCCTGCCGCCGTGCTCGCCAGGATCGCCGCCGCCGCGCCGGGGCTCGACGAGGACGTGATGGCATGCGTGTGATCAGCCACCGCCACACTATTAGCTGTTGCTACCGTGAGTGTGCCCGCGCCGAGTGCCAGCGTGCCAGTGAGGTTGGGCAGCGTGATCACCTTGTCCGACGTGGCCGGGGTCCAGGTCAGCGTGCCCGTGATGCCCGCTGACTGCATCACAATTTGACTGGAGGTGGCAGACAGATTCAGAATCCCAATGGTCAGGATCGACCCAGTCTGCATCACGACATTACCGCTTCCATCGCGGTAGGGACCGACGACTGTTCCCGTTCCGCTGACTGTTCCTGTAATGGTTGGCAGATTGCGCATATAAATCGTCGCACCGGCGACATGAGTGATATTTCCCTGCACCTTTCCGCCATGTAGGATAATGTCGCCTGCACCGGCTACTTGAGCAATATTGCCCGTGATTTCGCAATCGAATGCCTTGATCTGAGCCTTCGTACTGATCGAGCCGTCGATAGCCGAATCGCTTAGCGTGAGGACGAAGGCTGCTCCTGCCGTTGATGTATCAATGGCATTCGTCCCGTTGGAGCCAACGAAGCACTTGAAGACCTCAAGATCACCGGTGGCTCCGATGATACTGAGCGCGACTTGACCTGCCGGTGGCGTCAAATGAAATCCATGCAATCGATGTGATCCGGCAGGCACAGCTACAGATACGCCTGACGCCGGAGCAATGATCGTATCCAAAGACACGCCCAACGATTTCACTGCAACACCGTCTTTGAGAGTATCGTTCTCTGCATACGTACCCGGTGCGACTAAAACGAGTTGTCCACTCGACGCCGCATTGATCGCCGCCTGGATCGTCGTGTAATCGCCACCTGATCCTGCAACGATCAGCACGTTCGACCACAGCGCGATCGCACCCGATCCTGACACCGTGCCCGGAGCCGATCCAATGATCGCGCGCAGATCATAGATGTCGGTCTCAGTGATAGTCGTCATTCCATTGTGCAACCGCACGGCAGACAATGGCACACTCGTTACCGGGATCAGATCGAGGATGCCTTCATAGTTTGCCATGTAAGGATCATCGGCCATCTCGGCACTATTGATGTAGGCCAATGCGTTTGTTGTCGGATTGATGTAAATGATGCGATAGATTTGCGTGAGCGCACTCGATGGAATTTGCGCTGTCATGTCGCTGCTCAACCCGCCTGGCCAGTAGTTATAGCCATTGAGATATTGATATGGCCCGGATTCGACGTACACCTGCATCGAGACAGGGTTATCGGGCCGCGTGCGTAGTGGCACGATCTGCTTGAGATCGATCCAAGTCGTGTCGCCGCCGAACATCGCATGCTGAGCCGCGTGTTTGCCGAGCTGCGCCGAGCCGTCATAGCTCGTGTCCGTGCCTGCTGCGTTCGGCGGAAACGCCTCATCATTGAGATCAATAACCTCCAGCGTACCGGGTCGTTCATCCGAGTATGCGACGATCACCGGCTGATTGTAGCGCGGCAGAACAGCACGGCAGCGTGCATGCCGCACACGGTTGCTATCGCCGTCGATGCGAATGAAGACGTAACCTGCATGTTCGGGATCATCGATAGTTGATCCGTCTGGGTGGCCGATGAGCGCCTGAAACTTCTTGCGCACCGGTTGCCGCACACTCTGAATGCTGTTGAACTGCTGTTGAAGCTGCTTGAGCGATGTCATCTCGATCACCTGAAGATCAAGCATACATCAGCCAGATTGAACTGGCTTGAGTATAGCTCAGTCCAAAAGTTGCCGCTCATGTCTGTGCCCGCCGTAGCGAATCCGTCATCGCTGATGCGTGCGAACACATTAGCTATGGCAGTCTGCTTCACAAGCCACACCAGCGTATCTCCGCCGCGCACCTGCGCCGGTAGAATCGTGCCCGGTTGCCAGGTCGAGCGCGCGGCAAAGGTCACGCCATCGTCAGCCACACGTGCTACGCCATTGCCATCCGGGAAGCAGAGTTGATCGCCATACAATGCACCCTTTAACAGTGATCCATTCGGAACAACTGTCGTGAAGATATTCGTTGCTGTCATCATGTTGCGGATGAACCAATTGCCAAGAAGATCTGCCGCGATGCGCTTAATCGCTATCGCACTGATGGCATCATGTCTGCGCCACGCAGAGTGATTCAATGTCACGCTATTGTAGGTATCGATGACTGTTCCCGTGATTGTCGCCTCGCGCAGCTTGATCGGCGTGGTCTGATAGGCAAAATAATGGCTATGAAATGGCCCTTCATCCAAATCCATCGACTCAAAGTGCAGCACCTCGGTGAATGTCCACGTGCTGCCGTCCCACTTGCCATGAAAATATTTGCTGTTGCTCGTTGTACCTGATACGTATAACGCGAGGCCAATAATTCGCATATAGCTGGCGCTGGCGACATTGCCACCGAGACATGCAGTTGATCCCATAGTCAAGATCGCCGACCAAGTGGGTGAGGCGACGCCGATGTTCGCCGTCTGCCAAATGTTCTTCGCACTGTTCTGGACGAATGCCAGTGAGCCATCGCGCAATGCTTGCGCGCGGCTCAGCGTGCCGGAACTCGCTGGTTTCGCAACCTCGATGTACGTCGGCTGCCCACCGGCGAAGAAGTCGCCTGACCAGAATAGATGTTGTGCCGCACCGATATCGGTTGTCCACGCGATGAACACGATCTCACTCGCATCACTAATCCAGCCGGGCGGTTTGCCCGGCTCAATCGGTGGCGGCGAGATCGGATCAGGCGGATCGGACACCGGCGGAAACGTGATCGCTGCACCACCGAGACCTTGCGTTTGCCCCTCGCAATCGGATGAAGCAAGCAGCATCCCGCCGCGATACTCCAAGCCCAACGTGCGCGGAATCAGCTTGAAACTCGACCACACGAATCCGCGGATCGTATCCGATGCACCGAGCGACTCGACGATGTATGACTGCGGCACAGCATCGATTCGCCAATAGCCCATCCAGCGATGATCGACGCTCGGATATACGTTGTTCCGTTTGGCTCGTAGGTTGCCCGCCCACAAGCTCAGTGTGGCTTGATCGGGTGAGGCGATGCCTTCAGTGATCTCTTCAAGTCCACCCTCGTAATCGTGCGGATCATCCGGTGATCGGCTGCCCAGTGGTGTGCGATAGTCCACACCGTACAGCGTCACTTGAGAGTTGAGCTTGCGATGAGCACGCCGACCGATCTCTAGCGTGCCAGCGCGATCACCGGATGCCACCGTCCAAGCAGTTGGGATGCCAGCGCGCACAGTATCATCGATCTGCGCATCCAACTCACCGTACAGTCCCGATTGCAAATCACTAGTTATCCATCCGAGCATCGTTTGCACATACCAAGTGCTGATCTGGTCGAACAAGTTTCCTTGATCCATATCACAATACTTCACGATCTCAGCGCCGGCCGGTGAACTGGCAACCAGATCACCATGCAGCGTCACATCCACAACTTCACTGATCGTCGAGCGCCACTTGGCGAAATGCAATAGCACACGGTCGAGCGTCAACTGATAGAAGTCCTCCCACGAGACGAGCTTGGCCGTGTTGGTGCGATTCGTGAGTGCCACCGGATACGATTCCTCACCGCGCATGACACCATCGACGGTCACGACCTCAAACTCGATGTCACCCGTTTCGGGGTCCTTGCGTACCGTCTCATCGACGATCCAGCCTTCAAGCACAACATTCGTCCGGTGTGGATAATTGCCGCCGACGCTGGCGCTGCGCAGGCGCGCCGTTGCGCCGCTCGTGCCACCCGTGACAATCTCTTGCGTGTGAAATGCCTTCGTGGTGCGAATCTTGATCAGCGTGCTAGAAGCCGAGATGACTGTACCCGTTGCACCAGATGTGCCGCCCGTAACTGTCTCGCCGATCGTGAATGCACCACTTGCATCAGTGATGTAGAAGTAGCGGTCGATGTTGCCGCTGCCTGCATCATCGGCATACAATGCTTCCTCAAACAATACGATGTGCGCACCATCGGGGAATGATGTTTGATCGGATGTCGTATTGATCACACGTACAGTTGTCGTGTACCCGCCTTGATCAGGGCCGCCGCTGATCGAGCTGACGAGTTCGGCGTCGAACGGCGCGTTTGCGCCGCTGCGCTCGAAGATGAATGTCAGCCGACGACCCACATGCGTTTTTAGCGTTGTATTCTCAGTGATCATCAGATCGTGATAGCGTCCAGCGGGGATGGCTGCCGAGTAGTCGATCACGATTGGCGATGCGCTTGTGCCTTGCACTGCCGAAGTCGCTGGATTCGCTGTGCCGGGGAATGTCCACGCGTAGACGCTGATTGAGTTGCTCGGACTATATGCTGCGCTGCGCTCGCCAACGTAGCGCAGGCGACATAGGTTAGACTCCAAGAATCCCACTGCTGCCGGGCCGATGCGTGCGAGTGGCCCATACTCCTGATTCGGCTTAACATTGTTACCCGATCCGCTTGCAGTGAACGCGATGTCGTAATCCATCTTCCACGCGCCACCCGAATAGCGCGGAAACTTCGCGGCGATGCGGTAATCCTCGACCACTGTCAAATAGTCATTGTCGTCGATATCGATCGCATAGTTGCCGAGTTCGGATACCGCAAGGTTGCCTGTAGCCGCTGCCGTCTGATCGCCGCGCACGCGCATCTGACCCTTGTCGCGCAGGCCAGCCGCCGAACCGATCCATAGCGTCATCCCACTCTTGATGATCGAGCCGGATGCTGGGCTGCCGCCATCGAAGGCAATTTGATAGAGGGGATAAGAGACGGCGCCAGCTACCCGTGCGGTGAAAATGCTGGCCGGCTTGTGCACACCGAGATAGAGCCGCGTGCCGTGAATCTCACTTCTCAACAAGGTCAGTTCGTCGGCAGTGAGCGCGGTTCTCATGCCACCACCCAACTGACCTCGAATTCGATATCCTCAGTGTGAATGTCCTGAAACGAGTGCGGTCGCGAGACACGGAAGTACGCGCCTGCATACGCGGTGTATGCGGCGGTGGTGGGGTGGGGGATCGTGACGGTGTGTGCACCGCCATCATCGTACGCCGCGATCGTGTTGAAGTCCGCTGGTGTGAGATCGTCGAACATCAGTACCACGCGTCGATACGCGTTGCGCAACGGCTTGCCGCTGTGCGCGCGGTCGATGACTTCTTTCGGCTCCCAACGCACGTCGTACGGATCACGCGGCAGGTTGTTTCCATCGATTTGCATGCTCATAGATCACTTCGGTGCGGGCAACTGATGCCCTAGCAGCTTGGTAAAGATGTTGTTGATGTATCGCCGATATGCGTCGAATAATGTTGAGTTCTCAGCCGTCTCGGTACGGATGATGTCGTTGACGCGCCGGAAGTGGCCGCGCCAAGCATCCTCGATCTTGCGCAAGTTGGTTTGTGCGCCTTGCAGCTCTTTCACTCCAGCAACTTGTGCATCTTGCAGCCGTCTCACAGTTGCCAGGTTGAAATCGCGCAGCTGCCGATCGTACCCGATGCGTGCCTCACGCGCTGAATCGTCGCTCTGCTGCCGGATGACTTCGACGGCTTGCCGCGCCGATTCCTCGGCTTGTCGTCTGCGTTCCTCAGCTTGCCGTTGCGCTTCAGCACGCTGCCGCGCAGTGTTCTCGGCATCATCGCGCAAGGATCGATCTCGATCCCGCGTTGCATCGCCGATCTGCTGCTTGCGTGCGTTAAGTGCCAGTGCCAGACCGCGCGCGTCACGTCGGCGAATCGCTTCTTCAATCGATTGATCAGATGATTGCCGAATCTGCCTCAGCCGTTCTTGATAGTCTTCTTCTATTCTGATGCGTGAGCGCGCCGACTCCTGATCGATGCTGGATAGCTGCGCAGCCAATTCGGTCTCGGCATCGCGTAGAGCCTGAATGCGTTGAGCATCGATGTCGGCCATCTGCTGCGCGTTTCGGCGCGCGAGATCAGCGAGTCGATCCGACTCGCGAATTGCAATGTCCATGAGCAGCCGTGAACGCTGTGTGGCCGCGCCGGTGCGGATGTCGGTCAACCCCTGTTCGACCTTGCGCGCAGTTTCCATCAGCCCTTGCTGCCCACGCATCAGATCGGCCGCGGGCATGATCTCGATACCTTTGGCCTCGTTGAATCGGCGAATCTCAGCCGCCAAGTCTTGATAACCGATGCCAGCACGCTTCAGTAATGCAAGATACTGTTCGAGCGTTCCCGATGTCTGCAAGATGATCTCACGGAACTGTTCCGTGCTGATCGCGGCGTCCTTCGCCTGTACGCCGATGGTTGCGAGTGGATTCTGTCGAATGCCTTCAGCGAGTTGATCCACAGCTCGTTTCGACGCTGCGCCAATCTCGTCAACGATGTCAGCCGCGTCCTTACCCTCGCGCTTCATCGTCTCGAAGAAGTCTGCGTAGATGGGTTCGAGGTTCTTGCTGGCATTTGTCAACAACGTTGCTTGACGGATGAGCCGCGTTAATTCACTGATCGTCGGGCCGAGAACATCATCCAATAAGCTGCCGATGGCAACCTTGACTTCGGCAAATGCGTCACTGAGCTGTTTGATGCGTTCGGGATTCGCTGCGCCGATGAAGTCTAGCAGCATCGCACCCGCTTGCTGCAACGGCGCGATCAACCCCTGCCGGATGAAGAAGCCAGCCTCACCGATGGACTTGAGACCGGCCAACGCACCGCGCACGCCCTCCGGCGTGTACTTGCTCCTGAGTATGATGTCGAATGTCTTATTCGTTGCCATGTCGTTATGTCGGCCCGCTCAGCAAGTCCACGTTGCGTGCGATCAAAATCAGTTCTTGCCGCTCGAACATCCCCATCCGATCGACATCAAAATGCGACAAGATTGCCCCCGTCGCCAAATTGTACGTGCGCGCGATCACCGCCGATTGAAAGACTGGTGGCAAGCTGTCACCGATTCGCTCTAGGATGAGCGCCGGGACTTGGAAACCTGCCGCGATTTGGTTGAGCTGCCAGCGATAGCGGCTGACCGCGCCGATACTTTTTTTTGCATGTCCTGGAAGCGGTGCGCAATGCGAACGGTGTAAGCTGTGATGATCGCGCCGAGTAGCTCAACGTCGTGCTGACCGTTGAAAAACGCACTGCGCACCGCATCAGATGAGGACAAATCGATATCGGATTCGCCGGTATCGAGGACGATCTCGGCGATCGCCTCGAAGTATTCGCGCTCAGCTTGCTGATACTGCTCGTCGTCCCACGGCTTACCTATGTCGATCTGATCCTGATGACGCGACGGGCCGAGCAGCTTGAGCCACGTTTCAGGTGTCGGCGATGACCAGAAAATCCAAGTGTGATTTGGAAACTCGTTGCCGAGCGCATCGAGTCTGATACGCTCACGCTTCTTGAACGGCTGTGAACCGTTGTGAGCCATCAATGCACCCCGTTCTTGGTATTCGCGAGTGTCGCCTTGATCACGTTATCGCTGGCATGTGCTTTGGTGTACGCGGTGAAATCCGCGACGATCAGTCCCTCATCCTCGACCGGATCGAGTGTGAGCCAGACCAGCTCGGTGAATTCCAGCAGCAGATTCTGATACGTCGTGCTCGTGACTTTGTAGGGTGAAGTGAAAGTGAACTCGTAGTTTGCTAGTGCGTTGTTCACCCAATCTGTGTACTCCGTCGTGTCGTCGAACCATAGCCGGCCGCTGATTGCCACCGATCGACCGCCGTCCACTTTGCCCGCGGGATCTTGCGATCCAGTGGCCGCACGGCGCAATCGCGTACCTGTGTTGATCTGAAATTCGCTGCCTGTATTTTGGCGTAGGATGCCCCGCCGCGCGTGACCGAGCAGACCCACGACGGCCACGGTGTGAGCGGCGGCAATCGATACGTCGGGTCCGCGATTGCTGTCGGGAATTTGCCCGCAAGCGTCGGCGTGATCACGAACAGGCCTTCTTCTTCGGTTGCCGCAAACGCGAGATTGAGCTGCGGGATCACCACACCCGTGTAACGCCAAATGTTGCCGCTGCCCGCTGCCGGATCGCTATGCTCATCGATGGCGAGCGAATCACTCGTATCCGCACAGGTGATCGTGTGTGCCGTCTGGACAATACCCGTTGCGGTCAATGCGGCTGTGCCCGTCGCCCAGCCCGTGACGACGATACTCGTCACGGTCTTGTAGCTCAATTTGCTGTAAACCGTGTACGACTGTGCTGCCGTGAGTGCTGGTGTGACGATCGTCTCTGAGATCGTTCGATCAGATGGATCAGTACCGGTAATGACAATGGTTCCTGCGTTGCATGTGCCCGGTGTATCCTCAGTGAGAACGAACTTGACGTAGGGATACTTCGTCGCGGTCGGTTGTGTGAGTTCGCCGCCGTCGAACGTTTCAGGCGTCTCGTTGACCACACCGGCCGTGACGATCGCCGCATCATTGGTATCCGCCGCCGAATCCGCGCCGAGCGCGCAGCGCAACAACAGTCCGCCGACATCCGATACGAACGGAACTTCTAGCGTGCCTTCGCTGCGATGCGCGGCGCTCACCGGCAGATGCTGATCGATGCTGCGCAGGCCTGTTGATCCCTTGCTGCGATGTTTGGCCTCGATACGCTTGAGCGCGCCGAGCGGCGAAGCCGTGATGAACGAATACCATAAACCGGCGTTCATATTGTATTCGAGCTCGTTCGCCGGCGCCGTGCCCCACGCGACGTTCTCGCGTCCCATCCTCAGCCAACGTAGCCAGGTTGCTTGTTCGGTCATGATTGCACCTCTGCATCGTCAAATGGATTCAGATCGGTATTCACGTAATATAGATCGCGCGCGATGATCGCGCTCGCTATCTGCTGCCAGTAGGTGATGAATTCGACCTCAGTACCGTCAATCTCTGCAATGTGATTGATGACATCGACAGTAGAGAAACCCACTGATATTTGTCCCGTCTCGATGTCCGGGAAAAACAAACGCACTTTCGTTTTAGGCATAGCTCTTGCCTTTCGATGTCTCTTTCGTCTGTGAAAACGCCACGCGCCACATGCCGCGCTCGTACAGCGTGATCGCTTCGATGCGATAGTTCGGCAGGTTGCCCGACCATGCGCCACCACCGCTGCGATTTGTCGTCAGCGTGTCCAGCACCTTGCGCGCCTGCTCGCGCATGATCCATTCAGTCGGGCGTAACCATATCTCGTAAGTCACACCGGCACCGATGGTTGTACCGAACGCCTGCCGCACAGTGAGTGCTGTTGCCGTGTTGCTGAGGATGCGCCGGTGATCGACAGTGCCATCAGTGTAGGTGATCCATAGCTCGTGACTGTTGGCGAACTCATCGATAGTGAATGCGGCATTTGAATCAGTGAGCGTCGTGGTCGATCCTGCGGTCGCCGTGCCCGATGCGAACGGCACAGATACGCTTGCGTCGCCGGCGTCCGGCTCACCTGGTTTGTCGCTCCGGCTCATGTATCCATAGATGGATGCCGGAATGCGCTCGCGCTGGTGCATCGTCGCGAGTTGATCGGGATCGACACCGTCCACGAACACGACCCAGAAGTAAGCCAGCTTCGCCGATTCGAATGTCGCCAACACGAGCTTATCGAACTCCTCCGCTGATGGCAGAAACGGTACAGACTCGAATACCTTTACACCCGTGCCGAGCGCGCTGCGGATGTTCGCTGCCACCTGCTCGTAGGTCTGGTATTCGGGATCGATGGATACTGTCATTCCTTCGACCACGCGTTCAGGATGCGATCCACTGCTGCGTCCATGACTTTGACGATGTAGGTTTGCGATGCCTCAAACGCCTTCGTGAACATGAATGCGCCTTTCGTGCCAACGCGTTTGATTTTTTTCGCGATCGCCCAGGCCAGGCTCCAATCCTCTTTGCGCTGCTGTTCGCGTTTGCCAGTGCGCGCATGCCGTCCGATCTTGCTGGCCGCGACTTTATACGTTCCGGCTAATCCCTTGCGCCGCACCCACAGTGCAATGGCCTCGACCGGCGGCATCTTGCCCGGCTTGCGCCCAAACTCGACTGCATTCACTTTCGGCTCATAATCGCTGCTCGACACGACGCCTTCTAGATCGATGCCACTGATGCTCACTCTCAATCCAGTGATCTCATCATAGATGCTCTCGCGTAGCACGCCGGTGTTCACTGGCACACGTTCGACAACTTGCGCTGCCGTGTAGCCGAGCGCATCGTCTAATCCGATGCGCAACTCACGTTCGGCAATGCGTGGCCCGCTCATTGGAAACTTCGCCACGAAGCGATCCACTTGTGAGGTATCGATCTCGATGGACAACGGATCAGCCATCGTCACAGTTCAACTCCATAAAGTGGAATAGCTGTCTGCCGACCATCTTGTGCTGAAAACATCAGACTATCAATCTGAGCTTCGAGGCCGTTAAATTCCATCGCTCCAATGTGTGCCCGTCCCATGCCTTTTTTGACGTGGGCTATTGTTGCATGCGGATGATACTCAGGATATGTGTCAGAATTGATGAGCGAGCTTGAGACCAGTCCATTGAGTGCAATCAGACCCTCGCCGGAACATTCGATCATGACTACATCATATTCCGGTGATTCGTCGAAGATATTCACCTCACCTAAACGAATCAAGAATGAAGCAACTCGCTCGTTCTGGATAAGATGCAGAATGTCCAATGGATTGTTTGTGTGCAATCCATATTTTACCGTGACATAAATCTTATATTGCCGTCCGAGCGATGAGTCGTCGAGTTTTCGATAAAGCTCCATGTCGGGAACATGGTATTGTCCCCAATCTGCAATGCGATAAGAAATCGGTCTCAGCAAATCGGCCATGACGCTGCTATATTTGTGTTCCTGTCCTGCCACGGACTGATCAGGTTGAAAATAGCCTGCCAGTGTCAGCATTGCTAGGGTCAGCTCGCTAAGTGCCATTCTCTATCGCCTGCGTTTCTCGTGATAAATGAAGTCACGCGGCGAGTACGTGCCACGATCGAGATCGCCAAACTTCATCGCGGCAGTCACTGTAGCTTCCTCACCGATGCCAAGCAGTGCCTCATATTCGCGCAGAAAATTAGCGGCGCGGCTGGCATACACGTCGCTCTGATTGCGCCGATCCGCGATGTCGGCAGATAAACCGCTGTCGATGTTCTGCGCGTACTTCGCTGCCAGCCACACGCAGACGTAATGCGCACCGAGTGAGCATGCTGCCTCGAAGTGTCCCAATGGGATGTCCACTGCTGCCGGTGATCCATTGAATACATAGCGGCCTGGATAATACAGACGGATCGTATCAGTCGATGCAGGTCGATGATTCGGCAGGTAGAGGTACTCGGTGTCATCGACCAAGATGATCTCAAAGTCCTCGTCCTCCAATAGCTGTGGCACTTCGTCTGCCGAGATCGTCGGTGCCGGGATGTCGGCATCCTTGATGTTGGAGTCCCGATACGACCAATCAGGCAGTGATGCGATGACCTCGATCACACCGGCGCTGGCTGTGCCATACGCGGTCCACACTGTACCGTTATAGGTAAACAGCGTATTGGCCACACTGGACTGATCGACACCCAACACGATCTCGGTTGCGCCATTCGTGTAGCTATAGCTCGATGGCACCAGCACCACATAGTACGTGCCGGCTGCCAATGGACGCGGATCGGCGAATTGAAACTCGACCTTACCCGCCTCGAATCCGAGCGGCAGCGCAGTTAATGATGTGAGGCTGTTGGACGTTTGTAGCGCACTTGATCCGGGCAGGCTCGTTGAGTCGCCGCGAATCTGGCAGGTTATCGTACCGGCTGGACTGCCCGTGCGTCGCAATAGCACACGCACCGCGTGCACCTGCATCCGGCGCGAGAGAGTAAACTTGATCGCCAACTGTTGATCCGCGCCGCTGCTGGTCACATCGACTGCTGCATCACGCGTCGTGTCGGCCACATTCACGATCTGACCGTGGAGAATGTAGTACGCGCTGCTGTCACCGGCGAAGTCTACTGTACGGATCCGTGGTTTGTCCTGGCTGTAACGCGAGAGCGCCGAATCGAGCGCCAGCACTTTATCCGCTGCTGTCACCTGCCGTGCATCGATGCCGCGCAGGATGGCATCGAGTTTATCGGTGAAATCGGATTGCAAGATACGGCGTGCCATCTACATCAGTCCTATCATCTGCGCGATCTTGAGCAAAGCAATGGTGATCACGATCCACATAGAGAGACCGATCAGAGTGCCAGTGAACCATACTCTCCTATCCACATCAAGGCTCCAGATAGAGGATCAGGCTCGCCGTCTTGGCATCGCCACCGTTGGCGATGGTCAGCGTGAGCGGGCCGACAACTGGCTGCATGTCTTCTACAGCATTGCCAGCCGAATAGACTAGTGCCACACCCGCTGCATCTTCAACCTGCTTGCGCACTAAGTGCATTCCTGCTGCAAGTGTAGTTTTAGTGAAGAGCGTGATCGCTTCAGCATTAGCGATCGTCACGTCCACTGCTGCTGCTGTGCCGAGGACGACCGCAACACCGTAGAGCCTGCCGTTCAGATTCGGCGTCGTCTTGGAGGCTACACCACTGGCGTTCGTTGTGAAGTCCCACCGGAATGTATCCATCTGATCCTCTCTAAAACAATGAGCGCGGCGCGCGGGTTCACCGCATCCGCCGCGCTCAACTGGCTCCATTGAGCTTACTTCTTGCTCTTGTGCAGTCGCACGTCCTTCGCTGAGACTTTGCCACTCTCGCGATGCGCCTCAACGTCTTTCAGATCAACACCCAACTCGGCGGCAGCTTGCCGCGCTTCGTCGGATGCCTTGACTTCCGGTGCCGGTGCTCCTGTTGGCTCAACTGCTGGCGGCCAAGTGAGCTTCGGCCCGCTGATCAACACGACGACAACGCGATCAGGATACTCATGCCAGGCCAACACGTCGGCAGCTTTGATATTCAGCCCTTCGAGTGCTTCTTCGAGTTTAGGCATTCTTCGCGCCGAGCAAGCAGGTCATCACGATGCCCACGCGTGTATCGGCTGCCGCGCTGTTGGCATCAAACGAGATCACGCTGCCAGCGGCAACAGCAACGGGTGTTTGTGCACCGCCGAGATGCGTCGATTTCCACGTGCCCGGTGTGGCCTTCGTCGCGCAGACGATGCCATCGATGGCCGCCGATCCATTGTCATTGATATCGATGGTCAGACCCGCGTCATCAGCCGATGGCGAACAGGTCACCCCGACGATAGTAAACGGGAAGTCGAACGTGAGATACCGAAACAGCGCACCGAGTGTAACACCGACTTCACCTTCGACGAACGAGATGGTAAACAAGTCTCCCATGTTAGCTCCTTAACGTGTTGCGATGCAATGCACCGTGAGGTTATCCGTCCAGGCCGCGCCCGTAATATCGAACACACCCAGCGTGACACTCGTTGCGTTCGTCGCGCTGATATACACCGTCTCAGTGAGCGCGCCCGTGTTGACGATTCCACAGATCACTTCGGTCGGGGTCGTTCCGACACCGTGCGCCAGCAACACATTATTGCTGACGCTGCCAGTGAAACCGACGAGCGGACCGGTGAACGCGACGCCATCCAACACCAATGAACCGCCCACAGTTATGTTACCGGTGCTGCTGATGGTCGTGTTCACGTTCAATTCATCATTGATCGTGACCGCGCCTGCACCCGTATTGTTCATCGTTGTCATATCGATGTTGCCAGCGGTGCTGAGGCTATCAAAATCGCCATTCGCATCGACATTCATCGCCGCGTTGAAATCCGTTGCACCGTTGAAGGTCGCTGCGCCTGCAATACTTGATGCGCCTCCAACACTCAACGTTCCAGTTGCTGTGATGTTGCGTCCAGTCAAATCGTTACTACCGACGCTGACACCACCTGTCCAACCGGCCGAGGTGAAGTCACCGACTTTCGACCCACCCGCACTGACACCGATGTCATTCGCGCCGACGCGATAAAAGCCCACGTCGGTATCGCCAGTGAAACCCAACGACGGCTCTGATACCGAGCCGTCATCGACATGCACTGCACCGAAGTGCGTGACACCGAATGGCTCAACGGTGATCACTTCGCGTCTGTTCAGCAGCGTCACAGACAGAATGAGTGCCACTGCTGCCGCGAGAGTAACGCCGACAGCTAACCAACCTTTCAGCTCAAAGTTGCTTTTCATAGCTACCCCGCGACGTTGGACTTGTGCAGCGAGCGCCAATCGGCAACCGGTGCAACGCGATAGGTCGATGAGAACTCAAACCCGAATTGCCGCACCTTGTAGCGGATCGCATCGTTGGTCAGCAGCGCACCGGTCTTTTCGTCGGATGCCTCGAACAGCTCCGGCGTGCGCTTGCCGCGCAACCAGATCAGCTTGATCGGGCTGACACCACCAGGCTTAGCAACGAGTGCCCAGTCGGTTACATCCGTCCAGACCGGCACTTCCAGCACTTTGATCTTGCGATAGTAGGGGTTCGGGTCGTTGTCTGCGCTGCCAGGTATTTTCTCAGCGTCGATGATACGTTCGGTTGTCGCAGTGAGATCGATCGGCACGAGCACATGCGTCGGCATGACATCGAGGCCGAGTCGGCGACCGACACCGAGCGGCTGATCGGTCTGCTTCTTCATGGCGATCACGGCAGCATTGATGGCTGCCCAAGACATTGCCGTTGTGAGCAAGTTAGCGTGTCCACCCGCGCTGGTGGCTGCTGTTGCGTTGAACAACGCACCGGTATCCGAGAGCACTGGGCCGGCCGCGGTGTTCGTTGTGAACACCTGCGCCACACGATCCGCAACGGTGTTGTACCAGCTCTTGCTGAGCCGATCGGGCAACGTGTTGAGCTTGTTGATCTTGTCGCGCAGGAAAGTTTCGAGGGTGATTTCGATGTAGTTGCCGCGCTTGACGGGTGCAGCCGTCTCTTCCTCGTCTTCCCAATCAAGCTCGGTGTAAGCATCGCCTTCGGGTACGATCGAGAGAGTCGTTGCACCGAACAGTCGAACGAGAGTCGCGCTGTCATAAGTGTCTACGTCCAATTCCTCGACAATCTCGTTCCACCACTGCTCCTGCACCGCGTAGTCGGCAGCCAACATGACGTTGACCGCGTTCTTGACTATGCTGGTCAGCGTGCCGGTGTTGAGGTTGGCTTCGAGTGCACGCGCGCTGAACCGGCCTTCGCCGAAGAAGTCGGCTTGACTGCGATCTCCGCCACCGGTCAAATCCCAATACCACTCGTCCAGGCCAGAGTAAAGCGGGATCGAACCAATTGAGCCACCGCCTGATTTCCAACCCTCGACCGCGCGCGCTGACAGGCCAAACGATGGATCGGCGATAACTTCTTGCGCTGCACCGATCACCGGTGCGCCATCCTTCCATTTCATGCCGAACGCGGTCGAGGGTTTGCGCACGCCATTCGGACCCCACACGCGCCGGACAAAGCCGAGGACGAATTGATCAGCCTCGTTCATGCCGAGTTTGACGCGCGCACGCGCGCCGCCGTGATCGGTCACACGGCCTGAATCGTCAGCCAGGAATGCCGCGCGATGCTTCTCGATGGCCGTTTTAATCACGTTGGCCTCGACCGCGCGTCCCTCAAACTGCTCACGGATCAGTTCACGAATCGGCTTTGACAAGCCCGATTCGGTCAGCGCCGCTTCGAGTACCTGCCGCGACTGTGCAACACGCGCCGCTTCGAGGATGCGATCGGCAGTAGCATTCGCCTCGGCCAGCTTGCGATCGGCTTCAGCCAGCTTGCGATCGATGTCGGACAGCGTCGGCTTCGGCTCGACCGGCTTCTGACTGGTTGCTTTGACCACGGCCTCGATCGTGCGCAGCGCATACTGCGCCGCCGCGATCTTGGCTTCGGTTGCCTGCTGTTGCGCTTCGGGTGTCACCACTTCGGCAGGCGGCGCGGCACTCAGACCCGCTTTGATCTGCTCCAGTTGCGCCTTGAGCTGCGCCTTCGCGTCGTCTGGCAACGCGCTGGCCTCCACCGCCGCGATCAGTTGATCGCATTGCTTGATTGCCTCTTCCATGTTTGCCTCCCGTGCGTGTGGCACGTTTTGAATGGATTCCAGCGCACGCACGAACCGTCCGCCGGCTGCTGGATCGCCGACCGCGTCAACAGAGATGACGCGGGTGATTTTGTTTACGAGTTCAAAGACAGATTCCCCGATGCGCTTGCGCACGAAATCGCGCAGCACGTCGATGCTCAGCCCGATGGTCTTGAGAACTCCGCCCTCTTGCGCCCGCACGAGCTTGCGCGCAAAAGCATCATCGACTGTCTTGAACGTCGCGCGCATGCTCTGCGTCGCACGATCCCAACGCACATTCACCAGTGAGCCGAGCCAATCGCGTCCGGGTGGCCGCATCCCGCCGCGCTGTTGAAACTCTGCATCGGTGAGGTGGTCATCGTAGACTTTTGCGCCCTCGAACATCGGCACGGCTGATTCGAGTGCGGCAATCGACCAGAGCCGATTGTTCTTCGAGCGGATGTACGGTGTGCCTTCGATGGCCTGTACATCGCCGACCGTCTCGGGGCCGATGATCACCACTTCCCACGAGCGGCCGGTTTTATCGAGCGGGGATTCAAGATGAATGTCGGAGAGGGTAATACGTCCTGCTTGCGTGAGATTCACACTCTCGTGTTCAGCGGGCGTGATACCTGTGATCTTCTTGTGGATCACGGCACATACACGCGCGCGCTGTTCCTCAGTGGGATAGCGATCCTTGTTATCTGGATCGTTCATGCACGCAGTGAACAGTCCTGGATCGGCTGTGGCAAATTCCATCCCGCGCAGCTTGGCCTCTAGTGCGAGATCGGCATCAGTGAGTTTCACTTCATCGCTCATACTTGCCTTCGCGTGTTCGCGCCACATCGAGTGGCAGATCGCGGCTGCCTGGCTACCGTCTTTTGCTGTTCCCTCGTTCAGCACCATCGGGATGCAGCGGCTAATGTATTCGTCTTGCGTTTCGCCTGAGTGTGGTGTCGGCATCAGTGAAAACGAAAAGGGCAGCCGACATTCGGCTGCCCTAGAGTGCTCTTGATAGAGTGACCTCGAAGGGTCTTGCTTATTCAATTCGTGCGTTTAGAGTACAACAGATTGCCCTAGATGTCAAGACGTTGGTTTTGCGTTGGTTTTACGCCATTCGACGATCGTCGCCTCCATTGCACGCACTGCAACCTCGGCACGTTCTGATGGCATCCGCACGATCACACGTGCATAACTGATGACCACACGTGCTAGATCAGGCGGGATGTCGCGCGGGAATATGGGTCGCACGCGCGGCTCACGCACGTCTTTCGATCTCCTGCTCGACGCGCTGCGTCGTGCGCGGGACGAAATCGCCATAACCTGATCGCCACACAATGTGGCGGCAGCGGCAATTGATCGTGTTTGCGGGTGAGCCGCGCGGATCACGCGGATACATCAGCTTCTCTCGCGGTGCACCCAACGTTGGTGCAACCTCGAAGTATTCACTGATCTTCACCCGCTGCCCATGCGCTTCGAGATGGCCGCTGCGAGTGCGATGATCCCCCGTAGCGATCCAGCCCTTCTCAATATCAGGCGCAGTCTCAGCAACCTGGATCATGCGTGCTTGTGTGCTGATTGAGTATACGCGCCCGACCTCGGTGCGGAAGATCGCTTCCGCGCGTGCTGAGATACCGGTGAGCTCACTCAGTCTGTCCTTCGCGCCGACGATCTCACTGATACGACGCTGCGCCTCGAACGGCGACATCAGGCCGAGCATCGATTGTGTAAGTGTGGCATTGATAGATGTGCGAACTTCCTCGGTGATCTTCGTGATGAGGTTGGCGCTGAAACCTTGCAGCACAGCAACTATAGCAGGATTCAAACGCGCCGGTGTCAGCGAGATACCTGACACCTTGAGCGGCTCATCCACTGTTCGCGCACCGAGTTCATATGCTGATGTTTGAATATCCGAGAATGCAACAGTGACCTGCTCGCGATACCGTTCCAGGATCGCATTGACCTGCTGCTGCAAACTCTCCAGGTTGCTTAGCCGCCAGCCTTCGGCTGTCAGCACGCGCTGATTGATCTCACGCAGTGCATCCTGCAACAAACGCACAGCGCGCCGCACAGCCTCATCTTCTAGGCGGTTGGCTTGTTTGGCGAGTGCATCGAGTGTGGCGATATAGTCGCCTTTGCTGCCGCGTTTCGGATCGTCAGCCATATCTGATGTCACGATTCCAGAATGATAATTTCCTCATCTTCTCTTTGTAGCCTCTCGATACGACGTCGCTCATCTCTCTTGATGATGGGACGGCTAGGAGCTGGAGGGGCAACAGAAACAGTCGCACTCCCAACTGCAAACGGATCGAATAGATTGCCGAAGTTTGTGATCTGCCGTCCGCGCGGTGCAGCCACATTGACTATGCCTCATCGATGACAGGCTTCAACCCTGCGCGTTTCCACCACGCGGCGAGACGCTGGCGCCAGCCTTCCATGTTCCATTTGCCGGGTCGGTCGCGGTAACCAGGCATGGTCGGAACACCTTGCATCCGTACCATGACCGGCTGTCCCGCAAAGAAACCGTGATCGACCTGTCCCATTGGCCCGAAGGCCTGACCCATCGATCCAATCGTTCGTCCGCGCGCCATTACACACCCGCCGTCAGTTCATCGATGGGCTGATTCGCGGCGTCCGTGGTGACTGTCTGACTCATGTGGAGCGTCACGCCATCGGTACGGTAGGTTTCCAGCGTGCCCGCATTGTCACGGATACGACTCACGGCTTTGAGGATTGCCGTCGCCAGTGAATGCAATGCTGCTGTGGCTTCGACCTGATCGATGTCCCGCTTCAGGAGCGCGTCGGCGATCTCTAGCGCGGCGTCCGCGGCCAGCGCCGCCGCATCGATCGCGTTCGCCGCGAAGGTCGCTGCGTCGATCGCACCATTCGCAATGGCTGCTGCGTCGATTGCCCCCGCCGCAAACGTTGCGGCGTCGATGGCTCCGTTGGCGATCGCGGCTGCATCGATGGCTCCGGCGGCGAAGGTTGCCGCGTCGATGGCGGCATTTGCAATAGCCGCCGCATCGATCGCACCTGCCGCGAACGTGGCTGCATCGATCGCGCCATTCGCAATAGCGGCAGCATCGATAGCACTGGCTGCAAACGCGGCAGCCGTGATCGCGCCCGCCTGGAATGAGCCAGTCTCGGCGCCTCCAGATGCATCGATGTCCATTCCACGCCCGCTGATATTCGGGAATGCCAGATCGACCAACTGTCGGGTTGCGGTATACATCACGTTCACCGCTGTTTTCGCGCCAGCCGTGCCGGTCTTCGTGATCACCGCCACGATGTCCGCATTCATCTCGGTGGCAGTGAGCGACAGTGTATACATTCCCGATGAAGTCGCGAGTTCACCTGCCTCATTGGTGCAGTCGGTGAATGTCCCGCCGTCCTTGCTCACCTCACTGTCGAGCGTCGCGGCGGCAGTCACCAGATCGCCATCCGCATCGTAGATCGGGAAGGTGACTATAAATGCAGCATTCTTCTTGGGTGGCCAGTCTGCCATTGTCTCATCTCCTGACTGTATGTGTTAGTGCTTAAGAGAGCCTCTTAATCGGTTCAACCAACTTGGCTTCTTCTCTTTCTCTAGCAGCTTCATCGCCATCTTGAGAATTTCTGCCTGCTGCACTTCAGGTGGCGGCGCCGAGGGTGGCACATGCACGCGACGCTGCCAATCAGCCGGATCGGTCTCCTCAATGCTGGTTATTAAGCTGGGCCGGATGTCCCTTATCGCCGTCACCTCGTTGGCCGCGTTGGCGATACGCGCCTGATCCGTGCCAGACCTCACATCGATCTCAAGCCGGAGCAAGACAGGCTCAGAATCGCCTGGCTCAGTCTCGATCACATCCAGTAGCCTGCCGATAAAATATCCCTTTCGCTGATGATAAATAGAGTAGACCTTGCCGACTTGCAGGTTCTTCGAAATGCTCATGTGATCCTCTCAATTCCACTTACCTGGCCTGTCTCCACGTCCCGGCGCAGTCGGCACACCCTGAGTACGGATCATTGCTGGCTGACCAACAGCTGGCGCAGCGGGCCGAATTGCAACAATGGCAGCGCCCCAGCCAGATGCTCCCGACGACTGGAATGTGCTTGGATTGTCACTTGTGGCGTTAAGATTCCGAGAACACATTGCACCAGAGACTGAGCCTCCCGCACTCGTTTCCGCGTACTCTCGATTATCCGCGTAATTCGTCGGATAGGTTGTGCCAGCTCCATTTCCATTGATCCCATACCAGGAAATCCACAACGTATCATCAGCGCCCCAAGATGGCGTTAGGTTTGGCGGATCGGGGGTTGTTGTGTCTCCCGATGCCGTTGCGTACTCAGGTATAGTCGTGCCATGCCAATCCGTGATCCGCCAACTGAATGCAACCGCCTTCTCGCTATCGCTCACAATAGTCATCGATGTTCCATCGGAGCCGTTGGCAATGCGATAACCAAACGAGATGGAGGCAGTCGCAGTACCGTTGTTTATTTTAGCTAATCTAGTCCAGGCAGGACTAGTCGGCCAGGTATGATCGCCTGTGCCATCACATGAAAAAAAGACCATGAGCAGATCACCAGACACAATGCCATCAGGCAGATCAATGACGTGACTCGTCTCAACGTCCGAATCTACGTGAGTTGTGCCTTTGGTGCTGACAACCGGGAAAGCCATTGTTATTCAGGCTCTTCTTTGACTTCCGTGATCAAACCTTGTCGATCACGGATCACTCGCTTCGTGACAGGCTTCTGTTCTGGCACTTCTACTGTCACAATTGGCGGCGGCTGTTGAGGTACGTTGATTGTATTGAGTATAACGGGTGGCGATTGTTCCGGCACAGTGATATTGATGACAGGTTGAACATCACTGGGTTGTGCTGCTTCATTGATTCGACTCAAAAGCTCAACCATCCTGGTGAGTTGAGCATTGCTCGATTGGTTGCTCGATTCAATGACGCGTTCTAATGCGTTGGCCAGATCGCCCACAGGCACTTCGACGTTCACGACCGGCGCAGGCAGATTGAGAGTCTTTGCAAGCGTCATCTCTGCGGGATTGAGAGACATATTGATAATCGGCGCAGGCAAGGATTCACTTGATCGTCTAGTATCCTGTGCCAATCGAATTGATTCAAGCTCGTGCATCAAAGCATAGAACTGCTGCATAGATAGCATGGAATTATCCTCAGTTGCTCGTCCTTCATCGAGATGTGTCACTCGCATCTCGATGATCTGCCCATCATTCCCTTTCGATTCTTGCCGCGCGCCTTGATTCATCACCGCCAGCAACGAAGATAGATCGGCGCTTGGCTGCTGTCCGTTGCCACCTGGCTGCGCTTTGTCCAGCGCATCAGCTAGGCCTGATGTGTCCGGGCCGGTTTGCAATGCCGCGACGACTTTATCGATCTCGATCTCGACACCGAGCAGCTCAGCCGCACGCGCTTCCAACTCGACGGCTGTCTGCAACGGTAGCAACTTCATCGAGTACAGACCTGTGACTGCTGTTGCCACTGCCGAGAACGTGGTTGCTGCTGCCACCGTATCGCGCGGACTGATCTCCGGCATCTGCACATCGAAGCAGTCGCGCGCAAGAACGCGCATCGGCAGACCGAGGCGATCTAGTTTCGGCTCACCGTTCTCATCCAGTATTTCAACTTCTTCCGGGATGCGCTTCGCCTCTACTGCACAGTCAACTTGGTATTGTAGAATGCGAATCAGCAGCCGGCGTACCACGCCTTGCCGCGTCTCGAAACCGCGATAGGTTGGGCTGCCTTGTGCTGTGGCTGTTGCCAGATTTGCATCACCGCCTGAGCCGAGCATATAAACCGGCAGACGCGCGCCGCCCGCAAGGAAGTTTAGAATCGTGTCGTATAGTGATGACCAATCGGCAGCTTTGAGATCGGGATTGCGATCCGTGAGGACGATCGATTCGTTGTGTGCGAAGACGCGACCCGCTTGAGATGATGAGGCACGGAACTTCTTGTCTTGCTTATCCAATTCTTTCTCATCTGCTCCATTGACCAGCAAGTCCCACACGGTGTCCTTCAGCAGCGCCGCGTGTTCAAGAATGTCAAAGAAGAGTTGATCAGTGCGATCCAACCAATCGATGAGTGCAAGACCATCCGGCCGGCCGCGCATACCGATGCTCGTTTTGTTCACTTGCACAATGAAACATTGGCCATCATATGGCACGCCCTCGATCTCTGCACCGACGCGATCCTGATACATCATGCCACCGTGCGCTTCACTGACACGCCAAGCGCGACCGTAGCACGTCTCAGTGGCACGTGCATTCTCCCAACCCGAATCAAATTTATCTGTTTGACGATTCGCCTCGGCGATTCGCCAATGCCGTCGCGATCGTGTGATCACATCATCCGCTGCGTAGCTGTGACTCACTGCAAATTCAGTCGATTTGATGCCATGCAATCGTCCTGTTTCGGGATCGATGCAGATGACCTTGAGCAATCGCCCGCGCTGTTGTGGCTCGTTTGCTACAGCCTTGAGCTGAACAGCGACGATCTCTTCGCGGTTATCCGCATCCGTGATAATCCGATCGATCTCGGCAGAATCAATCGCACCGAGTCGGACTTGTCCATCACCTACAACACCATCCCAGCGTACGAATGCCTCGATGAATAACTCACCGTACAGCCCTAGATCACGCACGCGCTGCGCGCCTTTGCCTTCCCAGTCGTTCGTGTCGTCGTACCAGTGCGCGTCGAGAATGGCTTGCACCTCATCATTGTCGGCGGTGATGACTGGGCCATCACCCCACACATAATCTGTTCGCGTATTGGCAATCGCGTAGGCCAACGGGTTGGTAGCATATTGACGAGAGCTGCGTTCAATAGCCGCTTCCTGACTCGTCGGCGTTTCGTCTCGAATCGTAATGCGACTGCGATAGCCTCGGCGCTGATAGGTGATACCGCCCGCTGTCACGGGCGGCTCGTCTTCAGCATCTTGCATACCTGACCAGTAGGCAGCCTTCACGCGTTTCTCTGCATCAGTGCGGAGAGCTTTGATAGTGCGGTTGAGATGAGTGCGTGTAACTGTTTGCGTTTTACGTTTCACATCTATCCTCGCTGCCAACTGCTGCGCGATCGGGCTGCATGCACTCGACGCAGTTCTATATTCGTTCCTGATGCGGGCGCCGGATAACGCGCGAGCTTATTAAACGCGCGCGCAGCAGCTTCGATCTGATCGTCATGTTTGCCCGATGGAAAATCGCACGCTTCGGCGATGAATGCCGATGACCACGCGGCACGCTTCACTCGCACGTTGCCAGCCTGTGCTTGTGAGGCCAACGGTTGACACGCGATCTCTTTGCTGCCCGTCGTCGGTTCGGTGTTCACGGGGTAGCCCGCGAGTAATTGAATGAACGCGCGTGCCGCGTCTTTGCCTGATGCGCCTGGCTCTTGCTCACCCCAATAGACGATCGGGCCGTACAGTGCATCCTTCTCAGCCGTATGGCGAATGATCGCATCGCGTTCACCGGCAGCCCACTGTCCACGGAGCACGTCTTCGATGGTGATGATCCCGTTTGCATAAGCGACGAGCACGCCAGCCGTGAAGTCACCGCCCGCCTCAGTGGCTGCCTGATCCCACCAGCGCACACGCTGCGCTTGCGCCGGGACTGCATCGACCAATGGCAACCAGTGCTCTTTGAACATGCCACCTTCACGTGCGCTCGGCTGCTGCTGATACAGTGCGTGATAGTCGCGTCCGAGCGTCATGCGAAAGTCGGCCAATGCGGTCAGATCAAAACGCGCTGGACACAGCGGCTCACCAGTAGTGCGGCCGAGTGGATCACCCGGTTCTGCCTCAGCGGGTAAGCTGATGATTGTCCAATTCGATCCGTCGTCGCTATCGATAATCCGACCCGCGAGATCGTCCTGATGCCAACGGGTCATAATGAGAATAAATGCGCAGTCCGGCCCCTGCCGCGTATACAGATCGTTCGAATACCAATCCCACACGCGATCGCGATACGCTTGCGACTCGGCCTCCTCACGCGATTTCACGGGATCGTCAATGATAATCAGATCACCACCGATACCCGTCACACCCGATCCGACACCGGCTGCTCGCATGCCACCGCCCGATCGCGTCTCCCAATCGTAAGCAGCCGTGCGATCTAGGCTGAGTTGCATGCAGTACGACGCGAGTCGGCGTGCTTGCCGCGAGAACTTCTCGGCGAGATACTGGTTATATGCGCCGACGATCACGCGCAATTTCGGCTCACGTTGCAAGCGCCACACAGGATAGCGGATCGTTGCCAGCGCGCTCTTACCGTGCTGCGGCGGCATGAAGATCATCAGCTTGTGAACGTCACCCGATGTGATCCGATCAAGATGATCGCGAACATATCGGATATATGACCAATCCCAATGCAGTTCTGGTGAGATCGCTGGTAACCAGTCAGCGAATGCGGACTGTTTCGGGATTCGGTTCGTTGGCCTCGACGGCAGCCATCTGTTGATCTGCCGCTCGCGCCTCTCGATTGAACTCAGCAAGTCGAGCATCCAAAATATCCATAGAGGCCCGTACGTCGGCCATGATCTTCAGCGCGCCCGCGATGGAATAGATCACATCGGATTGTGTAGGATCGGCAGATTGTGCAGCGCGTTTGAGAAAGTCGATTGCAGCGAGAATAGCTGGGATCAGTTCGAGTGACCAATTCGCCTCAGCCTGTTCCTTTTTGCTGCTAAAAATCATTAACAGCTTGGGATCGGTATTGAGACGATTGCGCCAGTTCCAGATCGAAACTGTGCTCACGCCATGTTTGCGCGCTGCGCCTTCATCGCCTGAGAATAAGGCATCGACCAGCGCCATAGCCGCGCGCTCATAATTGAATCCGTTCCTACGCGGATCGCGTGAACTCATCCAGCACATCCCCCCACAGTACACGCAAGCTCACCACGGTCACACCATTCTGTGGTGAAATGAGCGCTTCGAATGCAGCGCCGAATGCTGTGGTGTACTCGCGCGTGCGCACGCCATTCCACAGCACGCGTATGATGCAGACGATCCGATCAGCGGGATTCATATCTATCGGGTTGCCTCAAGACATGAAACATCTTGAATACATACCACCTGGGATGGATGAGCCGAGTCAGGCGCCATCGAAGCGGAGACACCACTTGCTCAATGCGATAATTTCCGCGTCGCATGTTGATGTAGTACAAGTTGGTCTTATAGGTAAATGGCTGATCGATCATTTGACACGCACCCGATGCAACCACCAGGCCAGACATAGCCAACGCAGACGAATACGCAGACCGACGAGATAGCGGATCATCTATCCCCGTGCATGACTGAAGCTGAACAACGTACCGCGCAGACCGGCGTGCACACCGCGCGAGACGATCAGTTGACCGAGCAGGCCGAGCATTGCGGTCAGCACCGATGCAACTCCAGCTAACACCTTGTCGATGCCGGCAACATCGATATTGAATACGTTGGCAATAACGAACAACACGAAACCGATGAGGTTGATGATCAAAGAAGCGGTTGGAGCCGATCCATCTGGCAATCCAAACCGCTTAAGAATATCAACGATCACTGATGCGAGTGCAGCGAAGCCGGCTAATGCGATGAACAACTGAAGTAGTTCGTTGAGATCCGTTGGTGCAAAAGTTAGCATGTCTCGATCCTTTCGTGTTGAGGGGGCAGCGGCCAGGAGGACAAGCCGCTGCCCAAATGTGGACGCGTCGCCACCGTACGACGCGCTGGCTCAACAGCAGTATACAACGAGATTCCAACAAGTGTCAATGACAGCGCGGCTAGAATGCGATCGGCCTCATCCACCACGCCGGATAAGACCAATCGATATTCGTCCCGCAGTATGCTCCACTGATTGTGTGATCGCGGAGGTCGTCCATCCTCGGCATAAATTCAGAGCGTGATCGTGGACGCGCTGGAAGCCTACCGATCTATGTGCTGATCTCGCTCGTTCACATCATGCAGCCATCGACCCAGAGCAATACTTATAATGAGACCGGCGATAAACCAGAGTGCGAGACAACTCAACACTGTCATCGTTTAATGCTGGCCTTTCAGCGCGTCGATCTGCGAGCGCGTTCGGCGGAGCAAATGCGAGAGATGACGCGCCTGCCGCGCGAATCGGCGTGCCTGCTGTTCTCGATGCGCGTATCGTTCGCTGAGTCCCAACGCGATCGCATGCCAGAACTCAGCGTCAGAGTTGAGTGTCATCTTGCCTGCATTACGATAGAGACGATCGGTATCCTCAGACATAGTTAGCCTCCATCACGTGTCCGCTGATACTCCTCACGTGTGATCCGCCGGTACGTGATCTCACCGATAGTCAGCGGCAAGCACGCCAAATGCTGCCGGAACTCGTCGAGCGTCAGCACCGTCGGATGCCGGTCGCGCTCGAACCGTTCGTCCGAGTGCGGCGTATGTGCATGATACATCGCCTCGGCGGTGCCGACAATTGTCTGCTGCGGCGAGACTGCCATGATCAGCATTATCCTATCCTTCGTGAACGGAAAGTCAGCTCGTAATGCGATTTAAGAATCGGTGAATCGGCCTTGTCGATCAGCGTCCAGCCGCGCGAGGCAAACATCCGATACGTGCTCAACCAGTGCTCCTTCTCGACCTGCTCGATATGATATTCGGGAGTACCACTGTATGCAGGTGCATCCGGTGCGTACACCGGAACTCGATTGATCGTTGATCGCAGCAGGATGACTACGAGTGCAAACGAGATCGTCATCAGGCTGCAACACATGAAGCCCACGAGTGCAAAACCGATGTTCACTGCGTCGATGGATACCATATCCTAGCTTGCCTCACCGAACCGTGCCTCGCCACGCCTTGCCGCGCCTGGCCCTGCCTCGCCGCGCCGTGCCTCGCCCTGCCTAACCGCGCCTTGACTATCTCATTTCCATTCTGTGACCATGAACCGCCCGAACGGCCCTTTCTTCTCCGGCCGGAAATCGAGCAGGCCAACACGCGAACCGGCATCATTGACCACAGCACGCAGGTCAGCCTCGTTCAATAGCTCCGTGTCGTACTCGATGCCGAACGAACATGACCACTCGTCGAACCGTGGCCGATGACGAACAATGCGACCCTTCGTCGCGGCGATCACGACTGGGCGAGAATCCACCTTGTATTCCCTCACACCGAGCGAGCATCGTTCCGGTGTGACCGTGACACAGGCGGCCACTGGCTTCTGAAGCGATCCGCGTCCTTTGCCCTTCGAGTACACTGCCGCGCCGACAAGCGCACGCTGAATCGCCAACCCCGGAATATATAGCTCATTCGTATCGGAGTCGCGATATTCTGCGAATGCGGCCTGCTCCTCCGGCGATGACTTCTCCCATCCCTTCGGCGGCGCAACCATCGGATACGAGTGCATCAGCAACGCCGACGTACCTTTGATCACGACCTTCACACTCTTGATGGACATCGATTCATCCCCTTTCGGAATGAGGCGAGAATCGCTCGCCGCGTGCTACCCTTGCCCTGCCACACCTGACCAGACCAGACCATACCTCGCCACGCCGCGCCCAGCCTTGCCTTGCCCGGCCGCGCCTTGCCTTGTCATAACACTCACGCCAACTATCGAGTGCACCATGTGCACCATCAGTTTCCAGACTTCTTATAACCCCAACCAACAACAACAAAGAAACCTAATATACCTGCATGGTGCAGAATTGTAAAAAGTCTCAAAAGTGATGGTGCACATGGTGCACTTCCATCACAAGGTTTGAATTTCAAACAAACTTTCGCGTTATTGTCAAGTTGTTGGTGCATCATCATGGAATGATCCCCGACACACCAGCCGTCAGCGACCTGATACCGGCATATCCCCACACGCGCTTACCCTTCATTTGATGTTGAATGCGGCTCACGCCGAGCCGTGTCATCACTGTACCGAGTGCTGCCGCGTTCATGCGGTTCAATGCGCTCGCTTGCGTGCCGAACACGTGCAGCATGATCTCGATACTCGTCATCCACCAATCGTCATTGTGTGCGGAATCGATCTCGAAGTCCTGCACCAGGATACTCTCGATGGGATCGTCAACGTCATAGCGTTCATTGATCTGTGATGCGTGTTGCATTTCAGCAACTGATAGCAGCCACGATTCACCGTTGAGGAATGCGGCATACGCTTCAGCCCAGATTTGTTGAACGTCAAGCTTGCTGTATGACCAGTTGATCGCATCGATGTGGCACACCAGGAAACGACGTGAGCCGGTGGGATCGTTCAGCAGTCCACTCTCGTTGTTCACCGTGCCGATCAGTGAGGCCATTGCGGGTCGGTTGAGATCGTGGTGTCCATACGGCGGTCTCACTGTGACCTGCCGCATAGTAATGAAGTGCTTCAGTGCCTCGCGATCAGCGCGCTTGATCGTCGCACCGAGTTCAGCCACCTCCCAGATGAACTTACTCGCGAGCCGTGCATAGCAGTCCTTATCATCCGGGGTGATCGCTGATTCAATAAAATAAGTTGGATCAGTGCACAGCCAGCGCGCAAACTCGCTCTTGCCGATCCCTTGCGCGCCGTCCAGCACGAGCATCGGGTTCTGCTCAGCGCGAATGACTTTCGCCACTGCACCGATCAACCACTTGCGCAGCCAGGCGGCAAACACGCCATCGCTATCTCGTAAGTGTGAAGTGAGCTGTGCAATGTGATCGGCCTTCCCGTTGCTGGCTGCCAAACATCTGCTGAGGTAAGCGCGGATCGGATGATACCGGTTGCGATACGCCAACGCAACGAACGTATCAGTGAGCGCACCCATGTTGTGGATGTCGTGCATGCGCGCGGTATACCGCAACTCAGCCTCGATGCCATCGTTCATCTGTGAGCCGTTCACCTCGATGGCGTTGGTACACTCGTTGTAAGCGAACTCGAATCCGATCTGCTTCAATTCTGCTGCAATGTCATCTGGTTTGGTCTTAGTGGTAGTGGGCACAAGAAACTCCTGTTATGGCTCTGGTGCACCTTCCGGGATAAAGTCACCCATGAGAAATGCATGCAAAGCATGTCCTTCAAGCTCGATGGGATCAGCCGTGCTATTCACACGTTTAATGAGTGCCGATGAATAAGGTGGATCTGTCCAAATGATAAATACTCCGCTTGTCTGTGCCACCTTCTCAGTATCGATCAGATGCTGAATGGCCAATGCAATTAACGGGAGTAATGCAAAACTCCCGTTCTCTCTGCGAGTGGTCAGGCGGTCAAGGGTTGCGACGTGGCTATCGCGTTACCTGTACCACCCGCAGACAAAACGGGAGCACCCCTTGACCTTTTATTCTTCTTGCCGCGCTGTACCCCAACCGGTTGCCAATCGGTCGCCGCGCCGCATCAACATTCTACTCTAGATCGCATCGTCTGTCAACGCGTGACATGTTGCTTCATCTGCTGACCAGCAACATGCAACGCGATGCGCTCGGCTGTCCACTGTCGCAGCTCGGCATGACACCGACCCGCATGCACGTAGAGATTGACGTGCCGCGCACCATCGAGCGCTACCGTGCGATAGGCTGCATCAAGAGGTTTGCTGCATATGGGACAGGTTGTCATTAACCGCCTCCATTGAGCATGAGACGCACCGGCTCGGCGATCTCGGCTATGTGATCCGATGTGACGAACTTGCCACCCGTCGCCGCACACAGTTGGCGCAGGAAGTCACGCCCGCTGCTCTCGCGTTCGGGCCCGATGTGGATCGCGTCGATGCGTGTCTTGAACGTACAAGCCACAGCGAGTGCTCTCTGGCGATCATCGGGATCGCCGTCACTCACCACAATGATCCTGATCCCGCAGTCGTCGGCGATCTTCACAAACTGCAACGCCTGCGCAAGATCAGTTCCGCCGTTCAGCTCGGGATAGTCACCGCCTGGGATGAAGCGCACCGAGTCGCTGAACACAATGACACCCACCCGTCCCGGCAGCGACGATTGCAACGTGCGCAATTCATCGCGTGCCGCCTGATGCCGCGTGCGACCATTGCTTGCATCTCGGCTGATCATGCTGCCCGAGCTGTCGACGATCACGAGCGCATCGCAACTCAGGAACGATTCAGCCAGACTGATGTTGCCGCGCTGTGCTGCATCGAGCAGGCTGCCAGGCACAATGGTCAATGAGTTCATGGCTCCACCCACTTTCGTGTGAACGTATCAGCGCCGATCGGCCACGAGGTGACCAGCACTCGGCCAGTATTGTCAATAATGTCCTGCCACAGCAGAATGCGGCTGACACTGAACTTGAGTTCCTGTGTGCCTTCGCATGTGATCACGCCGCAGCGCAGTGGCAACTGCCAACGTGACACCTCATTCCATAGATCGCGCCGGCGCAGCGTCTGCTTCGTTTGCGCTGAGGACTCCAGCGCCAGACCCGCATTGTACTTGCGCCGCAGCAGTGGATCACTCAAGATGCGATTGGCTTCTACGATCTGTTTGAATACGTCACCAGCATTCGGCTCGCTGCACACATCAGGATGCCATTGCCGCGCGAGACGGCGATAAGCAGAGCGGATGTCATCGGCACTCGCTTGCTGCGTGATCATTAGCGTTCCGTACAGTGTGCTGTTCGCTTGTGGCTCATCGCGCTTCGCCTCTTTGAACCACTCACGCAGCACGCGATCGGGGATGACTATCGACCAAGACTCGCTGCACCAGCCAAACGAGGAGAACGATCCGTCCGCGCGTTCTTTTGGAGCACTGAGATACTCCACACGCAGCACACGTGTCTCGCGTTGCGCCTGCATCGGCTGTGCTGCATCGATCCGTGCATCGGGGTAGAACTGTCTCACGATCTGCTCAACGGCGGTTTGCTGCGATGCCGATACGTGCCACACCTTCGCAGCAGCATCCCAACGCCGATGCTCCGGCGCGATGGACTTCAGTGCCGCAACCAGACCAGCGTTATACGGTGTGTGCAACTCAAGGATGCTGCCAACGCGCTTAACTGTTGCGCTGCTCATAGTGCTCCACCAGTTTCTGCCATGCGTCAGCGGGGTCCATCTTCATAAGCATGTGAATGTCGCAGGCCAGCGTGTTGCAGATGTCCGGCGCAGTGATCTGCCAGTTCGAGGCAGCGCGCTGCAATAGTTGTGCGATGCTGGCCGGCGGCATCAACCGTTTGAGATCATTGAGCTCGGTCTGCTTGCGCTCGCGCTCAGCGAACGCTTGTAGCTCGGCATCATCATCGTAGTAGAGATCGAGCGCGA
>Ga0209342_10000655_pt1 | contig 40270 bp, 33 predicted proteins | sample RifCSP16_2_FD_184023 | JGI IMG/M metagenome (GOLD analysis project Ga0209342, IMG submission 184023) | Soil microbial communities from Rifle, Colorado - Rifle CSP2_sed 16_2 (SPAdes) (version 2) | ecosystem: Environmental > Terrestrial > Deep subsurface > Rock core/Sediment | place: Rifle...
CCGGGACGACGTCGGCGGCATCCTCATCCTCCTCGCGCTGGCCCTCACCTTCCGCGCCATCATCGCATACCTCCTGCCCGGTTCCGGCTTCGAGACCGACCTCAACAGCTTCAGGTATTGGGCCAATGACCTCTTCACGGCCGGCCTGAACGGCTTCTACGAGCGGCCCTTCCTCCACGACTACACGCCCGGCTACCTGTACGTCCTGTGGGCCGTCGGCGCGGTCGGATCGCTCTTCGGCGGGGTCGGCGACCTGATCAAGGTCCCGCCGATGCTCGCCGACCTGGCCCTGGCCTACCTCGTCTGGTCGATGGCCCTCGAGCTCGGCGCCGGGCGCTGGGCGGCCCGCCTCGGCGCCGTCGTCGTTGCCGTCAACCCGATCACCTGGATCGACAGCGTCGTCTGGGGCCAGGTCGACTCGGTCGGCGTGATCTTCCTGCTCCTTGGCCTTCGCGAGCTGTGGCGCGACCGGCCCGAGCGGGCGGCGATCCTGACGGTCGTCGGGGCGATGATCAAGCCGCAGCTCGGGATCCTCGTCCCGATCGTCGCGGCGGTCACGATCCGGCGGGCCCTTTGGCCGGCGGGTGGCTACGGCGATGAGGACGCCCCCGAGCGCCGCCGGACGACGACCGACTGGGAGGCTAGGACCCGCGGCCCGGTCCGCATCATCACGACCGGCCTCGCCGGGCTCCTGCCGGCCGCCCTCCTGTCGCTGCCGTTCGGGCTGAGCCTGCCGTGGGGCCTCGTCGACCAGATCTTCAAGACGGCCGGGGGCTATCCCTACGTCTCGGTCAACGCCTGGAACCCGTGGGCCCTGGTGAGCCTCAACGGCAGCGGCATCGCCGAGAACCACGCCTGGGTCTGCGACATGGTCGACACGGGACTGACGACCGCGGCGCGCTGCCCCCAGGGCGTGGCCTTCGGGGCGATCCCCGCGGTCGTCGTTGGGACGGCGCTGACGATCGCCCTGTTCATCGCCGTGAGCGTCCTCGTCGCCCGTCGCCCGGACCGGCGGACGATGCTCGTCGGCCTGGCCGTCCTGGCCCTCGTCTTCTTCGTCGTCCCGACCCGGGTCCACGAGCGGTACCTCTTCCCGCTCGTCGCGATCGGGGCGATCCTCGCCGCCGTCTCCCTCCGCTGGCTCGTCGTCTACCTCGCCTCGAGCCTGGCCACGCTGGCCAACATGTACTACGTCCTCACGACGCTCTACCCGAACAACCCCCGGATCGACGACTGGCTGGGCATCGGGCCGTGGCTGGGCTCGTGGGGCGTGATTGCCGTGGCGTCGGTGACCCAGGCCCTCGTCCTCGTGGTCGCTGTCACCGAGCTGCGCCGCTCGGCGAGCCTGCGTCTAGGACGCGAGATCGACGCCAGCGCCGTGGCAGACGACGGGTGGGCCGAGGAGGACGACGACGCCCGGACCCCGGACGCCGGGCCGATCCCCGCGCGCGGGCGGTCGGCACGGCCGGGCTCGACGACCCCGGCGATGACCGCCGGGACGACGCTCGCCGCGCTCGCGGGTCCGGCGCCCGGCGCGATCCCGGGGCCGACGACCGCCCTCCAGGCGGCCGTCGGCGAGGTCGCCGTGATGCCGGCCTGGGAGAGCCGCCCGTCGTCGGGCGAGGTGGGGGTCCTCGGCTGGCTCCGGAGCCGGCTCTTCGAGCGGCCCATCCGCCCCGACCGCACCCCGGGCCTCGAGCACGAGCCCGCCGGCCGACTCGATCGGCTGGACCTCTGGATGATCGTCGTCCTCGCGGCCGTCCTGCTGACCGGCCGGGTATGGCGCCTCGGTGAGCCCTCCCAGATGCACTTCGACGAGGTCTACCACCCCCGGACCGCGACCGAGTTCCTCCAGTTCTGGCGCTACGGGATCTCCCACAACATCTACGAATGGACCCACCCGCACCTCGCCAAGTATGGGATGGCCCTCGGGATCGTCGCCTGGGGCAACGACCGGACGGTCGCCACGAGCGACCTGGGGGTGGAGGTCCGGAGCGCGTCCGTGGAGCCGCGCTGGGACGACGCGCGGTCCTCGAGCCGGATCGCCGGTGACCGCCTCTGGGTCGCGACGGGGTCCCAGGTCCGGGCCTACGACCTCACGACCCGGAGGCTCGAGGTCAGCCTGCCGGTCCCCGGGGCGAGCGCCGTGGCGGTCGATCGGGCCGGCCACCGGGTGGCCGTCGGGACGACCGACGGCGAGATCCGGCTCATCGACACCGCCGCCCTCGACCTCGCCCGCTCGGGCGGCGGGACGCCGACCGCGGGGGCCCGTGCCTTCACCAGCGTCGACGGGCCCATCGAACGGATCCTCGTCTCGGCCGACGGCACCTCGATCGTCGCCGTCCTCGAACCCGGCGCGGGCACGGGCGGCGAGGGGAGCGCCGGCGTTGGGCAGGCCGCCGAGGCCGACGTCGTGGTCATCGATGCCAGAGCCGCGACCGAGACGGGCCGCATCCGGCTGGCCGGGATCACCCAGATCGCGAACGCCGGCGCCGGGATCGTTGGGCTGGCGGACGCGACGGGCGTCACCTTCCTCGACCTCGCGACGGCGGGGGTCGCCTCGAGCGTCGAGCTGGACGGTCCGGCCCAAGGCCTCGCCTACGCGACGAACCTCGACAAGGATCGGGTCTACGTCTCGTTCATCGGGCCGGAGGGCCCGCGGGTCGCGTCGGTGACGGTCCCGAGCAACGCCGCGGAACCGACCCTCGAGAAGACCTTCCAGCTGCCGGGCACGGCCGCCGGCTGGGTCGGCTACGACCTCGCGACCCAAATGGTCCACGTCCTCGGGTCGACCCCCGGCGGCGCGTCCCCGACGGTCTACGTCATCGAGCCCCACGCCGACGCTGTCTATGCCGACGCGACGCTGCCGTTCGCGCCCGGCGCGCTCGTCCTCGACGAGAACGAGCGCTATCCGAGCTCGGACCGCGAGCAGCTCCTCGCCTTCGAGGGCGATGGTTCGGTGGCGATCGTCGACACCGGCCAGCACGCCTTCGCCTGGCGCCTGCCGGGCGTCCTCGCCGGCGTCCTCATGGCCCTCCTCCTGTACGTGCTGGCCCGCCTGCTCTTCCGGCGGCGCGAGATCGCCGTCTTCGTCGGCCTGCTCGTCGCCCTCGACGGGATGCTCTTCGCCCAGAGCCGGATCGGCATGAACGACGCCTACGTGGGCCTCGGGATCGTGGCCGCGTACGCGGTCTTCGCGGCCCTCTGGCGCTCGCCCGGCGGGAGCCGGCGGCAGTGGCTCGCCTTCGCCATCGGGATGCCGCTCATCGGCGGGCTCCTCGGCTTCGCCCTCGCCGCGAAGTGGGTCGCCGCCTACGCCATCGGGGCGCTCGGGATCCTGGTCCTAACCCGGAGCGCCCTCGGCAGGATCCTCCTGATCCTGGGGCTGGTCGTGGGGACGACCGCCCTCGGGTATCTCGCGATCTCGGTGCCCGAGGGCGAGACGGGCGGCAACTACCTGTTCCTCGCGATCATGGTCGCCCTGACCCTCGTCGCGGTCGTGGCCAGCATCCTCCATCCGATCGCATGGACATGGGAGGAGCAGCGCCTCGCGGTCTTCGGGCCGGCGGCGGCGGGCGTGGCCACCTTCCTGGGCGCGCTGGCCCTCGGGGCGGCCGACGCCCGCCTGACGCTCGGCCCCATCGCGCTCACGCCCCAGGAGGTGGCGTTCGCCCTCGTGGTCCTGAGCGCGGCCGTCTACACGATCTTCTCGGTCGTCGGTCGGTGGGGCTTCGGGCCGATGGCGGCGCCGCTCCCCGATGACGATCCGGCGACGCTTCTCGAGCCACCGGCCCCGGCCCCGCAGGGCTGGCTTCGCCTGGGGAGCGGGTTCGGGCTGCCGGCTGCCTGGATCGTCGTCTGCCTCGTCGTCCTGCCGATCGGGCTGTACGTCGCGTCCTACATCCCGTGGGCGCTCATGGAGCAGCACCAGCTCTTCACCGGCTGGCCGCCTGGCCACGACGACCAGACGCTCCTGGAGCTGACCGGGTCGATGTACGCCTACCACAACAACCTGAGCTCGGCGCATGCGGCCTCGTCGCCGTGGTGGGCCTGGGTCTTCGACCTCAAGCCCGTGTGGTTCTACCAGGAGTCGTTCGCCGGCGGCACGAGCGCGGCGATCTACGACGCGGGGAACCTCGTGGCGTGGTGGCTCGCGGTTCCCGCCATGGCGTTCGCGGCCTGGCAGGCCTTCGTCCGCCGCAGCGCGCCGCTGGCCCTCGTCACGATCGCCTTCGCCGCCCAGTGGATCGCCTGGGCCCGGATCGATCGGGCCGCCTTCCAGTACCACTACTACACGAGCCTGCCGTTCGTGTTCCTGGCGCTCGCCTACTTCCTGGCGGAGCTGTGGCGGGGGGCGTCGCGCCGGACCTGGCTGCTGGCACGCCTGGCGGCTGGGGCGGCGGTTCTCGCCCCCACCACGATGTGGCTCCTGCACCGGCCGCTGTGCGGGTTCGTCCGGGTCCTCGACGTGAACGAGGGCTCGCAGGCCTGCCCGACCCTCATCCCGGATTTCGTCCTGACGGGACGAGCGCTGGCGATCGCGGTCGTCGTCGGCATCGGCGTCCTGCTGCTCGTCCGGCTCCTGCTGTCCCTCGCTGCCGAATCGGACGATCCGCTGCCGGCCGGGCCCCGGCGCGGCCTGGCCTCGCGGCTCGTCACGGCCATCCTCACCGCCGTCGGCGTGAGCCTGGCCTTCATCGTGGCCTCGGTGTTCTTCGACGACACGCCGCTCATCACCGCCACGAAGGTCGCGGTCGAGCCGATCGCGCTCGTCGTCACCATCGCCCTCCTGCCCATCGCCGCCTTCGTGGCGACCGCCCGCGACGCCCGGCGGTTCGTCGTCGGCGCGGTCGTCGCCATCGCCGGCTGGTTCGTGCTGTGGTACCCGAACATCAGCGGCCTGCCGCTGCCGAGCGCTCTCTCGAACGCCTACCAGGGGTTCATCCCGACCTACGTCTACCCCTTCCAGTTCCCGGTCAGCACGATCGACCGGAACGTCGCCGGGCCGTCCCTGTTCGCCATCGGCCCGGCGCTCCTGCTGGTGACGCTCGCCGGCGTCTGCCTGACGGTTGGGTACGCGGCCTGGGTCTGGAGGATCACGCTCGCCGAGCAGGCTTACCTTCGAACCGAGGCTCCCCCGACGAGCGCCCCGGGATCAGACGCGCCGGCCTAGGACGACGCCGACGCCAGGAACGATGCGTCCGGCTCCTGGGCGGACGCGCCCGGCTCGATGGCCGACGACCCGGCGGCAGGGCCGGGTCGGGCGGACGGCACCTCGGCGCGGAACCCGGCGGGCAGGCCGCCCTGGACGTCGAGCCGGCGGATCACGAAGCCGTAGTAGTCCTCGACCTTCGCCGTCACCCGCTCCCAGCTGAACTCCAGGGCCCGCTCGCGACCCGAGGCGGCCATGCGGGCCCGGAGCTCGTCATCGGCGACGAGGCGGCCGATCGCCGCGGCCAGGCCCTTCGGGGAGCGGGGCGGGACGAGGAGCGCGTCGCGGTCGCGCCGGACCACGCCCTTGTAGCCGTGGATGTCGCTGCACACGATCCCCGTCCCGCTGGCCATCGCCTCGAGCAGGACGATCCCGAACGATTCGCGCCCGGTCGCCGGAGAGACGTAGACGTCGGCGGTCTTGAAGAGGGCGTCACGGACCTCGTCCGAGACACGGCCCAGGAACTCGACGCCCCCCAAACCGCGGGTCATCACGTAGCGCCGCGCCTCGCGCTCCTGCGGTCCGCCGCCGACCACGAGGAGGCGGCACGGGCAGCCGGTCTTGCGCAGGATCCGGTAGGCCTTGAGGAGGTCGAGGAGGCCTTTGCGCGGCTCGAAGCGGCCGACGAACAGGATGTTCCGCGTCCCGTCCTGCCAGCGGGCGATCGGGACCGCCCGCTCGAAGCGGGCGATGTCGACGCCGTTGGAAATGACCTTGTAGTCGCCCGGGAAGAAGCGGTCGATGAAGTGGCGGGCGGCGGCCGAGACCGCGATCCGGCCGTGGAGCCGCTCGGCGTACGAGCCCATGACCTTCGAGCCGAACTCGTAGGCCGGCGAGAAGCCGCCGTAGGCATGGAAGGTCGCGATGTTCACGCTCGTCGAGAGGCGCAGGACGATGAGCGACAGGAAGGGCACGAACGGCTCGTGGAAGTGGAGCAGGTCGAACTGCTCGCGCTCGAGGACCTCCCGGACCTGGGACAGGTAGCGGGGCGAGACGGTGATCGTCCCGACCGAGCCGTTCGTGGGCATCGAGAAGCCCTTGCCGATCCGGATGACGTCGCCCTCCGAGGCTCGCTGGAGCCCGTGTGAGCTGGTGATGATCCGGACGTCGTGGCCCCGCAGGCGGAGGTTCTCGTAGAGGTACCGGACGTGCTGGTTGACCCCACCCGGGAGCGGGTAGACGTACGGCGTGACGAGGCCGATCTTCACGTCCGATCCTCCCGGCCGGACGCGGCCACGGGATAGCCCAGGTCGCGGCCGGTTCCGTCGCGGCGGATTCGGCCGCCGAGGTTGGCCCGGGCGTCCCGGCCGTACTTCCGGAGTTGCTCCCGGAACGTCTCGAGCTGGGCGCTCGTCCCGTGGAACGAGCCGTGGTGATGGGTCGTGCCGGCCCGGATCGCGGCCCGGGCGTCCTCGGCCGTTCGGCCCGGGAACGTCGTCCAGCCGGAGCCGATCGCGCCGAGGGCATGGGCGTCGGAGTTTCCGACCCTGGGCAGCCCGACCTCCTCGGCGAAGCGCACGACGCGGCCGTGCCATGGCCGTCCGAGGGTCGTCGGATTGAAGGCCTCGATGGCGTCGGGCCGGAAGCGGGGCTCGTCGGCGAGCAGGCGGCGAAGGACGAAACCCTGGGCGCACAGCGGGTACGGGACGAGCGGGTGGGCGGGGATGGCCAGCCCACCCTGGTCGTGGATGGCCGCGATCGTCGAGCGGAGCGAGCGGAACGGCCTGACCGGGGTCTCGAGCCAGAGGCCGAGGAGGTGGCCGCCGAGGGTCGTGATCTCCTCGCCCACGACGACCTCGAGGCGGAGGCCGCGATCGCGGGCGATCGCCTGGCCGGCGAGGGCCGCGTCGATCCGTTCGTGGTCGGTGATGGCGATGACATCGAGGTCGAGGTTCGCCTCGACGTGGTCGAGGATCTCGAGGACGCCGGCCGTCCCGTCCGAGGCGAGCGTGTGGATGTGGAGGTCGGCCCGGCCAAGGCGCTCGGTCATCGGCCTGCGCTCCGGCCGTCGGTGGATCCCGGCTCGAGGTGGCCGGTGCCCTCGCGGGCCTCCTGATCGAGGTCCGGCCAGATCGGCGCGAACGCTGACCACCACTGCTCGGGGGCCTCGGCGATCGCCTCCTCCATCGCCCCGGCGACCCCGGTCATCGCCGCCTTGAGGCGGGCCCGGCGTGAACCCTCGGTGGGGATGTCGACCCGGCGCAGCTGGCCCCGATAGCGACCGCCGCGCGCCCGGCGAACCGCGGCCAGCCAGATCGGCAGCCCGCGCTCGATGGCAAGGAGCCCGGGGCCCATCGGCAGCGGCGCCATCGCCCCGAAGAACGGGACGTCGACGGTGCCGCCGGCGACGTTGCGGTCGGCGACCATCCCGACGACCCGGCCCTGGTCCAGGGCCTCGGACAGGGCACGCCGGGCCTCCCGGAGGGTCACGAGGTCGACGCCGACCGACGCCCTGGTCCGCGCGATCCAGGCCTGGAGGGCCGGGTCGCCGAGCGTTTCCATCGGCGCCGTCACGTGGGTCCCTGTCCGGGCCACGGCGAACAGCGCCGGTGCCTCCACGGCCCCGAAGTGCATGGCCACGAAGACCATCGGGCCGGGCGTGCCGAAGGCGTCCCTGACCGTGTCCGGCGTCTCGACGACGAGTCGTCGCTCGAAGTCGGCCGCGCTCCGGCCGGGCAGGCGGGCCATGTCGAGGTAGTAGCGGACAGCGTGGCCAAAGGCCAGCCGGACGACCCGCTCGAGGGCCCGGTCACTTGTCGCCGCGGCCCGGATCCGGGCCCCGCCGAGGTCCCGCGCGACGAGGTGCTCGGCGACGCGCCGGAAGTTGCGCCTGGCGCGCGCCGCTCGATCCGGCGCCAGGCGGTACCACGCTTCGCCGACCGCAACGGCGAGCGAATCGACGGGGCCCTCCGGGAGCGCCACGAGGATCCGCGCAGCGGCGGCCACGAGCCGCGCCCGAAGGCGTTGCCGGACCGACGCGCGGGCGGAGACGACGGCCGGCGCGGCCCCTGCGACCCCGGCGCCGCTCATCCGGGATCCGCCTCGCCGGCTGGCACTGCCTCGCCGGCTGGCACTGCCTCGCCGGCTGGCACTGCCTCGCCGGCTGGCACTGCCTCGCCGCCTGGCACTGCCTCGCCGGCCTGCATCGCCGCGGCGAGGCGCCCCAGCCGCTCGCGTTCGTCGGGATCGGTCGGCCAGATCGGCTTGAACGAGTACCACTGCTCCGGCGAGCTGGCCACCGACGCCGCGAACGCATCGGCCATCCGCTGGGTCGCCGCCTGGAGGGCGGCCGGATCCGACGACGTCACCTCGATAGGGTCGGCCCAGCTGATGTGGAACGTCTGCCCGTCGTCGTTCCGGCGGAGGGTGATCGGGAGGATCCGCGAGCCCGTCTTGGCGGCGAGGGTCGCCGGGCCCGCCGGCATGGTTGTCCAGGCGTCGAAGAGCCGGACCGGGATGCCGTCCGCCCGATAGCCCCAGTCGATGAGGAGGGCGAGCATCTCGCGCCGCCGGAGGACGGCGTAGATCTCGCGGAGGTTCCGCCACGGGATGACGTGGACCCCCCACTGCTCTCGGGTCCGGCGGAACTCCTCGAACAGGCCGGGGAACGACGAGTCGTCGGCGAGGACGTTGATGGGCCAGCCGCGGGACGCGACGCCGGCGGCGGCGGCCTCACCGTTGCCGACGTGGCCCAGGCTGAAGATGAGGCCGCCCTTTGACTCCTCCCAGATGCGGTGGATCTCGTCGAGGTCCGTGCCGGGCACGAGGCGATCGGCGTGCTCCCGCGCGAGCCGCGGCAGCCGGGCCAGCTCCACGACGTATCGGCCGTACTCCAGGTACGCCCGGAGGGCCGTCTGGCGGACCAGCGGGTGGTCGGGCGGCAGCCCGAGGACGTGGCCGAAGTTTGCGTTCGACCAGCGCCGTTTCGTCGGCCACAGGAGATACGAGAGCTGCGCGCCACGACCCAGGATCACGCGCGGGATCGCGGGCGGGATGTGCGAGATGAGCCAGGAGAAGGCCTTGAAGCTCGTGACGGCCGCCCGGTCGAAGAAGCGGGAACCCGGCTGGAGACGCTTGTGCGGGGCCTCCAGCCGGTGCTCTCGGGCCGTCACCGGCTCGCGGCCACCTTGGCCTTCGTGCCGGCGAGCTTCCTGAGCTTGCGCGCCGCCGGCGCCTCGGTCCCGACGAGCGTCTCGTTGTCGTCGCCCTTGATGAAGGCCTCGACGCGGTTGAACGCGATGTCGTCGTGGATCTGCTGGGGCGGGCTCTTCATGAAGTAGCTCGAGGGCGCGACGAGCGTGCCCTTGAGGCCCCGGTCCAGGCCCAGCTTCAGGCAGCGGATGGCGTCGGTGATGACGCCGGCGCTGTTGGGGCTGTCCCAGACCTCGAGCTTGAGCTCGGCGTTGAGGGGCACGTCGCCGTAGGTCGTGCCCTCCATCCGGATGTAGCACCACTTCCGGTCGAGGAGCCACGGCACGTGGTCGCTCGGGCCGACGTGGACGTCGTCGGGGTCCATCTCGTAGTCGAGCATCGAGGTGACCGCGTTCGTCTTGCTGATCTTCTTGGACTCGAGCCGCTCGCGCTCGAGCATGTTCAGGAAGTCGGTGTTGCCGCCGAAGTTGAGCTGGTAGGTCCGGTCGAGGCGGACGCCGCGGTCCATGAACAGGCGGGTCAGGACGCGGTGGCTGATCGTCGCGCCGACCTGGCTCTTGATGTCGTCGCCGATGACCGGCAGGCCCTGCTCGGCGAAGCGGCGCTGCCAGTAGGGCTCTCGGCCGATGAACACCGGGATGGCGTTGATGAAGCCGACGCCGGCCCGGAGGGCCTGCTCCACGTACCACTTCGTGGCCTCCTCGGAGCCGACCGGGAGGTACGAGACCATGACGTCGACCTCGCGCTCCTTGAGGATGCCGACGATGTCGGCCGTCGGGCCGGGTGCCTTCTCGATGATCTGGCTGAGGTACTTGCCGAGGCCGTCGTGGGTCATCCCGCGCTCGACGGTGACTCCGGTGTGGGGGACCTGCTGGAAGACGTAGGTGTTGTTGGGCTTCGTGTAGATCGCCTCGGACAGGTCCTTGCCGACCTTGTTCTTGTCGATGTCGAAGGCCGCCACGAACTCGATGTCGCGGATGTGGTAGCCGCCGAGCTCGACGTGCATGAGGCCCGGGACGAAGTCGTCCTTCTTGGCGTTCTCGTAGTAGTAGCGGCCCTGGACGAGGCTGCTGGCGCAGTTGCCGACGCCGACGATCGCGACCCGGATCTTGCCGTCCTTGCGCTTCGCGCCGGCCCACGTGCCTTCCGCGGTCGCGCTCTTGCCGTTCTTGCCGTTGCTGCTCACTGGTTTGCTCCTGCCTCCTCGATGGGCCTGGATGGGTGGTCGTCGATGGTTGGAAGGTCGATGTCGTCGATGCGACCGTGCGCCCCCCGGGTCAGCCCTCTCGAGCCTGGGCGCGGACGTGGAGGATCCGCTGGATGGTCGTGATCGTGGCGAGGATCGTGATGAGGCCAAGGAACATTCCGAGCGAGAACGAGCCGTCCCCGCGGCGCTCCCAGAAGGGGGCGCACCCGCCGAAGCCGGCGTCGCAGGCGGGTTCCACGCCGCCGAACAGGCCGGCGAGAACGAGACCAATCGTCAGCAGGACGATTCGCACCTCGCGCGGAGCCACGCCCACGTTCGCCATCCCGGTGCCCGGCGCGAAACCGAGGTTCTCCGACTTCGCCCGGGCGTAGCTGACCATGAAGGCCGAGGTCATCGCAGCTGCTGCGACGACGGCGCCGTCGACCATTCCGGCCGACGCGAAACCCCAGGCGATGCCGACGTAGACGACGCCCTCGCCCCAGCGGTCGAAGACCGAGTCCATGAACGCGCCGAACCGGTTGACCTGGCCGGTCGCGCGGGCGAGCGCCCCGTCGAAGAGGTCGAAGACCCCGCCGATGAGGACGAGGACCCCCGCCGCGAGCCAGGCCTGAGAGGCGGCCGCCCAGGCGGCAACGATGGCGATCCCGAAGCCGATGAGCGTCAGGTGGTTCGGCGTGAGGCCCAAGCGCCCGAAGCCGCGGGCGATCGGCACGGCAAGCTCCCGGACCCGAGTCCGGAGCTCGGGCGAAACGATGGAGCCGGTCACGACACGGCGCCCCGGCGCTGCGCGGCTACGCTGCCCTCGAGGCCGAGGACCCGGCGCTCGTACGTCGCGAAGCGGTCCCAGGCCTCGGGCAGGAGGCGGCTGATCGTCTCCCGGCCGATTCGGCGCGTTTCGACGAGCCCGGCCAGGCGGAGCTTGCCGAGGTGCCACGAGACGAGCGGCTGGCTGAGCCCGACATGGTCGATGAGCTCGGTCACGGTCGCCTCGCCCTGGGCCAGCCGGCGCACGATCCGGAGCCGGTTGACGTCGGCCAGGGTCTTGTGGATGAGACGGACCGCGCGGAGGTCCTCGGGCTGATCGACGACCGACGCGATCGTGGAGCGGATGCGGGCGCGGGAGGGGCTCAGGGGACTGCTCCGATCGCAGGGAGCCGATCCGACGACGTCGGATCAATCGGCGTTTATATCAATATGCGTTGATGCGCCGGCGGATGTCAAGGGTCGTGCGCGATCGGCGCAGCCTACACTCCCGGCGTGGACCGGCGCGCGCGACTCGTGCTGCTTGCCGTGCTCGGCGCCGGCGTCTTCCTGGCCGGCCTGGAGCTCATGGTCACGGCCGTCGCCCTGCCCTCGATCGTCGTCGACCTGGCCAGTTGGACGGAGCTCCGCGAGGCGTCCTGGATCATCAACGGCTACCTCCTGGCGTACGTCATCACGATGCCGCTGGCCGGCCGGCTGGCCGACCAGTGGGGCGTCCGGCGGCTCTTCCATGCGGGCCTCGTCGTCTTCACTCTCGGCTCGCTCCTGGCCGGCCTCGCGCCGTCGCTCGAGACCCTCATCGCGGCGCGGCTCGTCCAGGCGATCGGCGGCGGGATCCTCGTGCCGGTCGGGACGGCCGCCGCCTCGCACCTCTTCGACGACCACGACCGGCCGCGGGCCCTCGGCGTCATCGGGGCGCTGACATTCCTGGGCATGGCGGCCGGGCCATTCGTGGGGGCCTGGATCATCGGCGGAATCCATCCCGGCGCCGCGCTCGACGGGGCGGGCATCCTCGAAGGCGCCGTCCGGACCGCGCTCGAGGACCCGTGGCGGTACGTCTTCTACGTCAACGTCCCGATCGGCGTGGCCGCCCTGGGCCTCGCCTGGGCAGCGGCCCATGGCTGGGAGACGCCGCGACGGACGGGCGCCATCGATCTCGCCGGTGCGGTGGCCTTCTCGATGTCGCTGGGCCTGGCCCTGGTCGCGCTGACCCTCGTGGGCAGCGAGCAGATCGCCGGCCTGGGGACGGATCCGGCCATCGTCCTCGTCGGACTGGCCGCCGGGGCCGCGGTCGCCGGCGTCATCGCCGCGCGCCTCGGGATCCGGCACCCGGCAGGCTTCCTCGACGTCCGCCTGTTCCGGTCCGCGACGTTCTCATCGGCGGCCCTCGTCTCGCTCCTGACGGGCTACGGCCTCGCGACGGCGATCGTCGGCGGGGCCGTGTTCGTCGATCGCGTCCTGTACGGCGGCCCGGACGTCCAGCGGGTCGCCCTCGGCGCCCTCGCGGGGGCCGTTGCCGTCGGGGCGCTCGGGTCGGGGCTGGCGCTGCGGGTCGCCGGCCTCCGCCTCGTGACGGTCATGGGCCTCGTCCTCAGCGCGGTCGCCCTCGTCCTGATGTCGGCCTGGACGCCGGCCACGGGGCTCGCCGAGGTGGCCGCCCTCATGGGCGTCTTCGGGCTGGGCTTCGGGCTGACCGTGACGCCGCGTTCGACGGCGGCGGTCGACGCCCTGGGCCAGGCGGCCTTCGGCGTCGCCTCGGCGACGGTCACGGTGGCCCGAATGATCGGCATGGCCGTCGGGCTCGCCGCGCTGACCGCCTTCGGGTCGACGACGATCGATCGCCTCTACAACCAGGTCTACGCGACCGCGGATTCGTACAAGCTCTTCATCCCGGAGGAGCTCCGGGACCGGCCGCTCCGCGACGGCCTCGTCGTCCAGGCCCTCGAGAGCTGGGCCTCGAGCGAGGCCGCCCGGATCCTCGTCGGCATCTTCCTCGTCGCGGCTATCGTCACGGCGGTCGCGCTGATGCCGGCGCTGGCCCTCGGGGGCCGGCGTATCCTCGCCCCGGCGCATGCCGCGGATCCGGTCCCGGGGTCGGCCCGGGACGCATCCCGCGCCGGAATCCAGGAGGTGGACGGCACGTGACGAACGAGGCGGGCGGGTCCGGTCCGACGCCCCGGATCACGATCGCGGCCTACGCCGACGACGCCGTCCGCGAATGGCAGGACGGCGCCGCCCTCCAGGCGCTCGAGGGCGGGCTCGTGCGGACCCGCCTCGGCCGGCGACCCGGCACGGCCTGGATCGACCTGACCGCCCCGGACGCGGCCCTCGTCGGGCGGGTCGCCCGCCTGCTCGGGCTCCACGAGCTTATCGCCGAGGACATCGTCGAGGGCAACCAGCGCTCGAAGATCGAGGCCACCGACGGTCTCGTCCACGTCGTCCTCTTCGCCCTCGAATTCGGCGACTCGATCCGGACGCACGAGATCGACATCGTCCTCGGCGAGGGGTTCCTGCTGACCTCGCACCCCGCCCGGTGGGACCCGCGGACCGGGACCCACTTCCGGGCCGGCCTCGGGCCGATCCTGAAGGCCGGCCCCGACCACCTGCTGTGGGCGGTCTTCGACATGATCGTCGATGCCTACTTCCCGTTCGCCGACCGGGTCGAGGACGAGATCGACGCGATCCAGGACAACGTCATGGGCCGCGCGGATCGGGCCACCCTGGCCCGCGTGTTCGAGCTCAAGCGCGAGCTGATCACTGTCCGGCGGGCCGTCTCGCCCGTTCGGGAGGTCCTGAACCAGCTGACGAACCGCGACCTGGACCTCATCGACGGCGACGAGATCATCTACTTCCGCGACATCTACGACCACGTCATCCGCCTGACCGACGAGCTCGACAACGACCGCGAGCTCGTCACCGCGACGCTCGACGTCTACCTGTCCCAGGTGAACAACAATCTCTCCGCGATCATGAAGCGCCTGACCGGGGTGACGGTCATCCTGGCCGGGATCGGGGCGATCGCCGGGATCTTCGGGATGAGCGAGGCCGGCCTCGCCTTCAGCGGCGGCGAGGCGATCGGCTTCTGGGCGGTGACCCTGGCGACCATCGCGATCGCGGCGGTCGTCGCGCTCGTCCTGCGCCGGATCGACTGGATCTAGAGCCGGCTGGGTGCCGGGACACCGGCAAACTGGCGCCGGCAGCTGGTGCCAGCCGGTGGCGGCGCCGGCGAAGTCGGGGGCGGTCAGCCGCAGGCGACGGGCCTCGCGACTGGGTGCGCGGCCGCCGGACGCTTCGCGATGGTCCGCGGGGGGCCGGCACTCGCGGGGTCAGCCGCAGACGACCGGCTTGGGCTCCGGGTGCGCGGCCGCATGGTCGGCGGCGCCGGTCGAGAGGAACCGGGCCACGACCTGGGTCTTGGGCTTGGTGCCCCTGGGTCCTTCGGATGTCTGGAGCCACATTTGCTCCGTCGTGGCCGCGACCGCGTCGTCGAGGTCCAGCTGGTGCCGGCGGACCTCGATGACCTCGTACAGGAAGAGCTGATCGTCGCTCGTGTAGACCTCGACGATCATTCCCAGCATCGATGCCCCGTTGTTGACCTTCGAGGCCTCCAGGATCGGCAGGAACATCCCCGTCCGGGCGTGAGCGTAGAGGTAGGTCGCCCGACCCTGACCCGGCTGGCCGAGGGCCTCGTGGTACATCGCCACGTCGCAGGCCGGGTAGGCCGGGTTCGGCTGCTTGACGACCGGCAGGTCGATGCCGAGGGCGGCGACCACGACCCGCGTCGCGAGGCGGTCCGCCGGGAACGTCGGCGCGGGCGTGTCCGTCGGGCCGACCGTCGGCGGTGGCGTGGCCGAGGGCGCGGCGGTCGGCGGCAGGGTCACGATGACGGGCGTCTCGGACGGCTCGGGGCCGGCCTCCACCGGCGTCGTGTAGCTCAGCAGCCCGGCGGTCAGGAAGGCGACGCCCAGGGCGGTCAGGATGGCCGGCAGAAGGCGCGCTCGAAGACCGAGGGCGAGGTCGTCCACGGGCCAAGGCTAGCAGCGGGTCCCGGCAACAGCCCCGGCCCGCTCGTACTGGTACCCTCCGGCCGATGAGTCCACGAACGACGGTCGCAGCCGGGCTCCTGTCCGGGGCGGGCGTCGCGGCCTCGGTCCTCCTCGCCGCGGTCATCCTGCTCCCCGATCCGGGGCTCGGCGTGGGGCCGTCGGCGTCACCGGCGCCGTCAGGCGGCGTGGCCGCCAGTGGGACGCCCGCCGCCAGCCCCGGCAGCGGCAGTGGTTCGCCCGAGCCGTCCGTCGCGGCGACGTTCGGCGAGGCGCTGTTCCACGTTGGTGAGCCGGCGCCGGAGCTCAATGTGCCGCAGGTGGGCGGCGGCGAGATCGGCCTCGGGAACCTCGACGGCCAGCCCGTCTGGATCAACTTCATGCAGACGACCAGCCCGCCGACCGCCGCCGAGTTCCCGCTGATGTCCGACTTCGCGGCCCGCTACGTCGACACCGGCCTCATCGTCATCGCCATCGACGTCCGCGAGGAGGAGGGAACCGTCGCGGCCTTCGCCCAGGGCCTCAATGCGACGTTCCCGATCGGCCTCGATCCGGACGGGTCAGCGCAGGCCGACTGGGATGCGGTCGCCCTGCCGGTCCATTTCTGGGTCGACCGGGACGGGATCATCCGGGCCGGCGCGCTCGGCGGCATCGGGCCGGACGCCATGGCCGAGCACCTCTCCCTGATCCTGCCCGGGGTGGACGTCCAACCCTGAGGCGGCATCCGATACCGGCCGGGTCAGGGTTGATGAGCGCGGTTCATCGCCTCGAGGCCGTCCACGCTCAGCCTTCGGCATGTCCAACGCCCTGGGACGTGGATTCCGATGTCGGCGACGCTCATTATCCGCGGATCTTATGAGTCAGCCGCAAATCGTGGCCCGCGTCTGGTCCGACAGGCGCCGGCGTGCCTAGCCGATCGCGCGGGCGGCAGCCCCGACGACCTCGAAGAGGCCCGGGATGAAGCCCAGGAAGACGGTCAGGATCGTGGCGGCGATGAGGCCGCTCCACAGCAGGCGGCCGTGGACCTGCGGCGCCTGCTCGGCGGCCGACTCGCGCATGAACATGTAGACGACGACCCGGAGGTAGTAGAAGGCCGCGGCCGCGGCGTTGAGGACCGCGACTACGGCGAGGACGCCGAGGGCCGTGAAGCCGTCCTGGCTGGCCTGGACCGCGGCGAGGATGACGTACATCTTGGCGAAGAAGCCGGCGAGGGGCGGGATCCCGGTCAGGGACAGCAGGAAGACGGTCATGAGGATGCTCAGGATCGGCTCGCGCCGGATGAGCCCGGCGAAGGTGTCGAGGTTGGAGGTCACCCCGGCCCGCTTCTGGAGGGCCGCGATGCAGGCGAAGGCGCCGAGGTTCATGACCGCGTACGCGGCGCCATAGTAGAGGAGCCCCTCGAGGCCCTCGATCCGACCGGCGGCGAACGCCGCCAGCCCGACGAGCATGTAGCCGGTGTGGGCGATCGAGCTGTAGGCGAGCATCCGCTTGACGTTCGTCTGGGTCAGCGCGACGAGGTTGCCGAGGGTCATCGTCAGGATCGCCAGGACGACCATGACCGCCAGCCACTCGGCCTTGAGCGGCCCCAGCGCCTCCACGAACAGGCGGAGGATGAGGGCAAACGCCCCGACCTTCGGGCCGACCGAGAGGTAGCCGGTGACCGGCGTCGGCGAGCCCTGGTACGCGTCCGGCGTCCAGTAGTGGAACGGGACCGCGGCGATCTTGAAGGCGACACCGGTGGTCATGAAGGCGAGGCCCATGGCCAGGCCGGGCGAGACGCTGCCGCCCGCCGTCAGCGCCGCCAGCGCCTCGGCGACGTCGGCGATCCGGGTCGTTCCGGTCATGCCCCAGACAAAGGCGAGGCCGAATAGGAAGATCGCCGAGCTGAACGAGCCCAGGAGGAAGTACTTGATGGCGCCCTCGGTCGAGTAGCCGTCGCTCTTGTGATAGCCGGCCAGGAGGTAGCCCGGCAGGACCATGAGCTCGAGGCCGATGAACAGGACGAGCAGGTCGGCCGAGGCGGCGATCAGCATCGCCCCCGTCATCGCGAAGAGGAGGACGATCGCGAACTCGGCGACGGGCAGGCCGCGCGGCTTCAGGTAGTCGGGCCCGAAGGCGATCGTGAAGGCGACGATCCCGATGAACAGGACGTCGAGGAAGGTCGTCAGGTCGTCGACCTTGTAGGTCCCGCCGAAAGCGGTGGCCGGCGTCCCGCCGGTGACGAGGGTCAAAAGGCCCACGATGGCGAGGCCGGCCAGGCTCGACACGAGGACCGGCCCGCGCCGGCCGGGCCAGGCGAGGTCGACGAAGAGGACGAGCGCGGTGACGGCCACGGCGCCCACGAGCGGGGCGATCGTGACGAGGTCGGAGAACGTCATGGCGGCTGCCCTACGAGCCGCTCTCGGCCGGCGCGGCCGGGGCGGCGGAGCTCGTGGCGCCCTCGCCGGAGCGGGGGCCGAAGGGCAGGGTGACGACCCGGACGACGACCGCGGCCGCGACGATGCCGAGGCCGAGGGCCACGACGAGCGGGTCGATCGCGATCGCCGCGCCCGCCGCGGCATCGCGCAGGGAGCTTGCCACGGAGCCGTCGATCAGGGTCAGGAGGATGCCCGGGAAGAGGCCGAAGACGACGACGAGAGCGCCGAGCGGGGCGAGCGTCAGGATCTCGACCGGGCTGATGTCGGTCAGGTGGTGGCCCAGGCCGGTGAGGAACGGGGTCACCTCGCCGAACGCGATCCGCTGGAACATCCAGAGCAGGTAGGCGGCCCCCAGGATCATCACGAAGGCCGCGATCGCCGCCGCCCAGGGGTTCGTCGCGAACGTCCCGACGAGGGTCAGAAACTCGCCGACGAAGCCGGACAGGCCAGGTAGCCCGGCCGAGGCGAAGGCGAAGAAGCCGAAGATCGCCACGTACACCGGCGTCCGCGCTGCGAGGCCGCCCATCTTCGCGATCGTCCGGTCGTGGGTCCGCTCGTAGATGACACCGACGAGCAGGAACAGGGCGCCGGTGATGAGGCCGTGGCTGATCATCTGGAGGATCGCCCCGGCCATCGCCTGGGGCTGGAAGACGAAGATCCCCAGGGTCACGAAGCCCATGTGGCTGACCGACGAGTAGGCGACGAGCTTCTTGAGGTCGGGCTGGACGAGGGCCACGATCGCGCCGTAGATGATGGCGATGAGGCTGAGGACGATGATCGCCGGCGCGAACGTGTGGGCCGCGTCGGGATAGAGCGACAGGGTCCAGCGGATGAGGCCGTAGCCGCCGAGCTTCAGGAGCACTCCGGCCAGGATCACCGAGCCCGCCGTCGGCGCCTCGACGTGGGCGTCGGGCAGCCAGGTGTGGAACGGGAACATCGGGACCTTGATCGCGAAGGCCAGGAAGAAGGCCGCGAAGGCGAGGAGCTGGAGGGTCGGGTCGAAGCCTGCACCTGCGGTGGCGAACTCGCGGAGGGCCTGGAAATCGAACGCCCCCTCCCAGCTCCCGCCGTGGGCGGCCTGGTAGGCGAAGGCCGTGGCCAGGATCGCCACGAGCATGAGGAGCGAGCCGACGAGGGTGTAGAGGACGAACTTGATCGTGGCGTAGATCCGGTTGGCCCCGCCCCAGATCCCGATGATCAGGTACATCGGGACGAGCACGATCTCCCAGAAGATGTAGAAAAGGAACGCGTCGAGGGCCAGGAACACGCCGGTCATGCCGACCTCGAGGATCAGGAACGAGACCATGTATTCCTTGATCCGGGTCTGGATCGGCTTGAAGCTGGCGAGGATGCTGATCCAGCTCAGGGTCGTGGTCAGGACGACCAGCGCCAGCGACAGCCCGTCGACGCCGAGCTTGTACTCGATCCCGAAGAGGGGGATCCAGCTGATCTCCTCGACGAACTGGAAGATGCCGCCGCGGGCGCCGGTGGAGGTGAAGCCGATGACCAGGAGCAGCGAGGCGAGCCAGGCGAGGAGTGCCGCGGCCAGCGCGATCGGTCGGGCGTAGCGGGCCGGGAAGAGGGCCACGACGACGGCCCCGACGAGGGGCACGAAGGTGATGACCGAGAGGATCCCGGGTCCGGTCATCTCGTTACCGCCCCGCGATCATGAGGTACGAGCCGGCCATCACGATCAGGCCCACGGCGATGCCGAGGGCGTAGTTCTGGACGTGGCCGGTCTGGACCCGGGCCAGGCCGCCGCCGCTGCGGCGGGTGACCGCGCCGATGCCGTTGACGATCCCGTCGACGACCTTGGCATCGAACCACCAGGCGAACGCCGCGACCCGGCCACCGATGACGATGAAGACGAGGTGGTTGAGGTCGTCGAACCACCACTTGTTGAGCGAGGCCCGGTAGAGGAACGGCACCCGCGCCGAGAGGGACTTCACCTGCGCCGGCTCAGCCCGCCTCCGCAACGATCCGATCTCGACGCCGAAGAGGCGCCACGCGGCGAGCATGCCGCCGACGGCGACGGCGATGCTGACGAGGATGAGGACGCCATCGATCCCGAAGATCGCGAACTCGGCCTCATGGCGGCCCAGGATCTCGAGGCCATGCTCGTAGACCGGCTCCAGCCAGCCGGCGAGCAGCCCCGGCCCCTCCAGGCCCAGGAGGGATCCAAGCGGCGGCCCGGGCCAGGCCAGGACGAGGCCGAGCAGGAGCGAGGGGATGGCGAGGAGCCAGAGCGGGACGGTCATGACCCGGGGCGACTCGTGGACATTCGGCTCGACGGCCTTGTCCACCCGGCTCTCGCCCCAGAACGTCAGGCCGATGAGCCGGAACATGTAGAACGCGGTCATGATCGCGACGACGACGCCGATCGCCCAGACCCAGGCGAAACCGAGCTTGTAGGCCTCGCCGAGGATCTCGTCCTTCGAGAAGAACCCGGCCAGCGGCGGGATCCCGCTGATCGCCACGGCGCCGATGAGCATCGTCCAGTAGGTGTGCGGGATCTTCTTCGCCAGGCCACCCATCTTCCGCATGTCCTGCTCCTCGTGGACGGCGTGGATGACCGAGCCGGAGCCGAGGAACAGGAGGCCCTTGAAGAAGCCGTGGGTCATGAGATGGAAGATCGCCGCCGTCCAGGCCCCCACGCCGAGCGCGGCGAACATGTAGCCCAGCTGTGACAGCGTGGAGTAGGCCAGGACGCGCTTGATGTCGGTCTGGGTCATCGCGATCGAGGCCGCCAGGATGGCCGTGAAGATGCCGATCCCGGCCACGACGACCATCGCCTCGGGGGCGCTGGCGAAGATCGGGTTGGCCCGGGCCACGAGGTAGACCCCGGCGTTCACCATCGTCGCCGCATGGATGAGGGCGCTGACCGGGGTCGGACCCTCCATCGCGTCGGGCAGCCAGACGTGGAGGGGGAATTGGGCGCTCTTGCCCATCGCCCCGGCGAAGACCAGGAGGGCGATGACCCAGACCGGGATCGGGAAGGCGACGAGGGTCTCGCTCGTCAGGACGTGGATCGATTCCTGGATGTTGAGGGTGCCCGTGTTCACCCAGATGGCCATGATCCCGAGGGCGAAGCCGACGTCCCCGACGCGGTTGACGAGGAACGCCTTCTTGCTCGCCAGGGCCGCCGTGTTCTTGCGAAACCAGAAGCCGATGAGCAGGTAGGAGCAGAGGCCGACGAGCTCCCAGGCGACGAAGACCGTCAGCCAGCTGTCGCCCAGCACGAGCAGCAGCATCGAGAACATGAACAGGTTGAGGTAGGCGAAGAAGCGCCAGTAGCCCGCCGGGTCGTGGGCCATGTAGCCGATCGAGTAGACGTGGACGAGCAGGCCGATCGTGGTGACGACGATGAGCAGGACGGCGGTGAGGTTGTCGACGACGAAGGCCGCCTCGACGTGGAAGTCCCCGGCCGGGATCCATTCCCATAGCCGGACGGTGTAGCTGCCTTCGGCGAAGCCGCCGGTCAGGGCGGTCGCAACGACGACCATGGCGATCGCCCACGACGCGCCGACGGCGAGGACCGGGATCCACCAGGCTCGCCGGCCGAGCCGCCGCCCGATCGCGGCGGTGATGACGAACCCGGCGAGGGGCAGCCCGGCGATGAGCGGGATGAGGGTATCCATTCTCAGCGCCGCATCGCGTCGTACTCGTCGACGAGCGGCGTCTTGCGGTTCCGGTAGATGGCGATGACGATCGCCAGGCCGACGGTCGCCTCGGCGGCGGCGACGGCCATGACCATCAAGGCGATGACCGAGCCGTCGGCCTTGAGCTCGGGGATGAACGAGCCGAAGGCGACGATCGCCAGGTTGACGGCGTTGAGCATGAGCTCGATCGACATGAGCATGCTGATCGCGTTGCGCCGGGCCAGGAAGCCGAACGTCCCGATCGCGAACAGGGCGCCAGCCAGGACCAGGTAGGCGTCGAGGGAGTCGGCCATCAGTCGGGCTCCTGCTCGGTCTCGCGCTTGGCGATGAAGACGCCGCCGATCACCGCCGCGAGGAGGAGGACGCTGACGACCTCGAACGGCAGGACGTAGTCCCTGAACAGGACCGTGGCGAGCGCGCTCGTGGCGAGCCGGACCCGCTCCGCCGCCTCACCCCAGTCCGTGGCCGAGACGCCCAGGGCGATGAGGACCGCCAGGACGATCGCGGCGATGGCCGCCGGCACCGCCTGGGTCTGGAACACGAGGCTCGCCGGGCCGGCCTTCGACTGGGTGAGCATGATCGCGAAGAGGATGAGGACGCTGATCGCACCGATGTAGACGATCACCTGGGCGGCGGCCACCAGTGGGGCCCCGGCCACGACGTAGATGCCGGCGAGGGCCAGGAACGAGACGATCATCGCCAGGCCGCAGCGGATGATGTCGCGCATCGTGACGACGGCCAGCGCCGAGACGAGCATCAGTGTCGCCAGCGAGGCGAACAGGGCGTCGTCGACCGTCCCGCCACCGAGGACGTAGACGAGGAGCGCCGGCGTCGTGATGATCGCGCCGGCGATCGCGGCGGCGAGGAGGTAGAGCCAGGCGCGCATCGGTCGCCTACTTCGCGTGGGCGTGGGTCCCGCCCGCGCCGCCGCTGTCGTGGCCGGCCGGCACCACGGCCGAGCCGCCGTTGCCGTTCCCCGCGGCGAGGCTCGCCGGCAGGACCGGCAGGAGCCTGCCGCGATCGATGAACCGGCCCTCGTCCGTCGCCCGCTGGAGCCAGTCGCGCTCCTTGCGGATGTACGTCATCTCCGTCTCGCGATCGACGGCGGCGAGGGCCATGAGATCGATCATCGGCTCGGCCCGGCTAGTGTGGCTGAGCTCGAACTCGTTGCCGTCCCGGAGGGCGTCGTAGGGGCAGGCGTCGACGCAGATGCCGCACAGGATGCAGCGACTCTCGTCGACCTCGTACTTCGTCAGGACCCGGGGCTTGGGCATGAGCGCGCCGGTCGGGCAGGTCTCGGCGCAGCGGCCGCACGACACGCACGGGGTGTCGTTGAGGCTCATGTCGAGCGGCGTGGTGACGAGGGTGTCGAAGCCGATCCGCATGAAGTCGTAGCAGGCCGCGCCGACGACCTCGGCACAGACCTGAGCGCAGCGGCCGCAGTCGATGCAGCGCGATGGCTCGCGCAGGATGAACGCGTGCGAATCGTCGCGGACGTAGTCGTGGTTGATCCCCGTAAAGCGGTTCTCGGTCACGCTCCGGTAGCCCGCCCCCCGGTGGTACTGCGGCTCGAGCGTTTGGAGGGTCGTGCCGTACTCGATCCCGAGGCGGCGGAGATCGCAGAAGCCGATCGCCTCGCAGGTGCACTGGAGGCAGCGGGTCGATTCGGCCACGATCTCGGCGGTCGAGTACGGGATCTCGTACTCGATGTAGCTGTGATTGCGCGCCTCGGCCTCGAGGGCCTTCATCCGGTAGCGCGGCTCCTTGACCTCGGCCGTGAAGGGCGTGATCGAGAGGAACTCGGGCTGCGGCTCGGCGAGCGTCTGACGGGTCCGGATCGAGGCCAGGTCGTGGCCGCGGAGGTAGGCGTCCATGGCGTAGGCCGCCCGGCGGCCCTCGGCGATGGCCTCGACGACGGTCGCGGCGCCGATCCGGACGTCGCCCGAGGCGAAGACGCCGGGCCGGCCGGTCGCGAAGGTGACGGCGTCGGCCTGGAGGCGCTTGTTGCGGGTCGCCGTGGGCCCGGTGGAGCCCGGCCCGATCCAGTCGAGCTCGGGGCCCTGGCCGATGGCCAGGAGGACCCGGTCGCAGGGGATCGTGAACTCGGTCCCGGGCGCCGGCTCGGGGCGGCGCCGGCCGGAATCGTCAGGCGCGCCGAGGGCCATCCGGATGAACTCGACGCCGCAGACCTTGCCGGTCTTCTCGTCCGTGATCACCCGGGTCGGTCCGGCCTGGAAGATGGCGGTGACGCCCTCCTCGATCGCCTCGTGGACCTCGCCCGCGGCGGGCATGTCCTTCATGTCGCGGCGGTAGACGAGGGTGACCTCCTTCGCCCCCTGGCGGACCGAGGTCCGCGAGCAGTCCATCGAGGTGAAGCCGCCGCCGATGACCACGACCCGGCTGCCGGCGTGCCCCGGGTACTCGAGGCCGAGGGTCGCCGTCCGGAGGTACTCGAGGCCGTCGATGACGCCGTCGGCGTCCTCGTTGGGGATGCCCAGCTTGTTGGTGTCGTAGCAGCCGATCGCGATGAGGACCGCGTCGAAGCCCTGGAACTGGAGGTCGTCGAGGGTGAAGTCGCGGCCGAGGGCCTGGTTGCAGACCATCTTGCCGCCGAGGCGGGTGACCGACTCGTACTCCGCCTCGAGGACCTCGACCTTCGGCAGGCGGTACTGCGGGATGCCGTAGCGGAGCATCCCACCGGGGGCCGGGTCGCGTTCGAAGACGGTGACCTCGTGGCCGGTGATGAGGAGGTAGTAGGCGGCGGCCATGCCCGCCGGCCCGGAGCCGATGACGGCCGCCTTCCGGCCGGTCTTGGCCTGGACCTCGAACGGGACCGGCGGGTCGAGGTCCTCGTCGAGCATCGCCTTGATGACCTGGTCGCCGGCGTAGCGGTGGCTGTCGCGGATGGCGATCGCCTCGTCGACCTCGTCGCGCCGGCAGTGCTCCTCGCAGGGCGCCGGGCAGACCCGTCCGAGGACCGACGGGAAGGGGATCGTGCGCTTGAAGATCCGCGTCGACTCGCGCCAGTTGCCTTCGGCGTTCTGCTTCAGGAAGCCCGGGATGTCGATATGGCTGGGGCACTTGTTCTGGCAGGGCGGGAGGCAGTAGGCGTTGTGGTCGCTGAAGATCAACTCGAGGTTCGTCCGGCGGAGGCGGCGCAACTCCTCGGTCTGGGTCTGGACGTTCATCCCCGCCTCGGCGTCCCGCGAGCAGCTGATCGGCGGGTGCTCCTCGCCCTCGACCTCGACGACGCACATCCGGCAGGCCCCGAAGCCGGGCAGCTTGGGCTCGTAGCAGAGGGTCGGGATCTCGATCCCGTTGTCGCGACAGACCTCCAGGATCGTCTGACCCTCGAAGCCCTCGATGACCCGCCCGTCGACCTCGATCCGGATGGCCGGCGTCGCCATCGGGCGCTGGGGTGCCTGGGTCGTGAGGAGGCGCTCGGCGAGCGTGTCCTCACGCGCCGTCGTCGTGTCGTACACGATCGGCGTGTCGGGCCGGGTGTCCGGGCGCGTGATCAGGTCAGCCAAGCTCGGGGCCTCAGTGCGTCGCGCTCGCTGCCATCGCGATCGGATGGCAGACGCCAGCGGGGCAGGAGCTGCGCTCGAGGTGCTCGTCGAGCTCCGCCCGGAAGTATCTCATTCCGCTCATGAGCGGGAGGGTCGCCAGGCGCTCGTGATCGCACAGTGCCGAGCCGACGATGTCGGCGGCGAGGTCGGTCAGGAGGCCGAGGTCGCCTGCCCGCGAGGTGCCCGCCGCGAGGCGGTCGCCGATCTCCGAGAGCCGCCGCGTGCCGATCCGGCAGGGGATCGTCTTGCCGCAGGCCTCGTCGGCGCAGAATCGCGTGAGCACCCGGGCGAGATCGACGATGCAGGCCCGGTCGTCGGCGACGATGACGGACCCCGAGCCGATGTGGGCTCCGGCAGCCCGGAGCGGCTCGAAGTCGTACGGCGTGTCGAGCCGGTCCGGGGGCAGGATCCCGCCCGACGGTCCACCGACGAGGAGGGCTTTCAGGGTCCGCCCGGCGCCGAGCGGGCCGGCCAGCGCGGCGACGTCGCGAAGGGGTGTCCCGAGCGGGACCTCTGCCACGCCGGAGCGCTCGCCGCCGCGGACCTGGACGAGGATCGTCCCCGGGCTGCCGGCGGCGCCGACCTTCGCGAAGGCCTCGGCGCCGTTGACGAGGATCCAGGGGATCGCGGCCAGGGTCTGGACGTTGTGGACGACCGTGGGCCGGTCGCGGAGGCCGCGCGTCGCTGGGTGCGGTGGGCGCTGCTCCGGCTGTCCGCGCTTCCCCTCGAGGGCCTTGAGCAGAATCGTCTCCTCGCCGAGGAGGTAGGCGCCCTGGACGGGCCGGACGGTCACGTCGAGATGTCGTCCGGCGCCCAGGACGTTCGTCCCGACGAAGCCCGCCTCCGCGGCGGCCGCGAGGGCGGCCTCGAGGATCCGGATCGTGACCGTCGCCTCCGCCCGGACGGCGATGATCGCCTCCTCGGCCCCGATGGCGAAGGCGGCGATGGCGAGGCCCTCGATGACCGCGTAGGGGTTGCGCTCGAGGAGGGCCCGGTCCGTCTGGCTCGAGGGGTCCGCCCCGTAGCCGTTGGCGACGACGACCCGCCCCGCGGCCGGCGTGCCGCTGGCGACGCGCCACTTGTCGGCGGCCGGGTAGCCGGCCCCGCCGCGGCCGCGCAGGCCGGCGGCCCCGACCGCGGCGATCGTCGCGGTCGCACCGAGGTCGCGGGCGGCCTTCCGGAGCCCCTCGAAGGCGCCGGCGCGAACGGCGGCGTCGAGGTCCGCGGGGTCGGCGGCCGTCACCTCCGCCGTCGCCTCGGCCGTCGGGGCCGGTTCATCGGCCCTCACCCGGGCCTTCGTCGGCTTCCTCGCAGCGGCGTCTGGCCGCGGCAGGAGGATCGCCGGCCAGCCCTTCGGCGTCTCGAGGATGGTGACGTCGGTCATGCGTCGCCACCCGCGCGACCACCGAGCGAGGCCCCCAGCCTGGCCAGGTAGGCTGCCTCGGCCGGGCGGCGGGAGCTGACCTCGGCAGCCTGGGCCTCGTCCGCCGGCGGCTCGAAGCGGAGGTGCCGGTAGTACGAGGCGGTCCCGTAGATCATCGCGTACCACGCCCCGGTGACCTGACTGATCCGCTTCAGGGCCGCGACCGGGAGGTAGCCGTAGGCGGCCTGGGTCGCCTCGAGGATCTGGAGCATCCGGGCCGGGTCGTGGTCGTGGTCCTCGAGGATCTCGTCGAGAGCCCGGACGTCGAGGCCCTCGAAGTGGGTGTAGGCGGGATCGGGCACGGGCCGGCCGGACCGCCGGAGGGCCGATTCCTCGCGCCGCTCGCCGTACGTCTCGGGCGGCCCCCCATGGACGTGGAAGCGGCCCTTCGTGTCGAGGCCGCCCATGTCGATGCACTCGATCGGGCAGGCCTGGGCGCATTGGAAGCAGGTCTCGCACTTGAGCGTGCCGTACTCATCGTAGAGGAGCTGGAGGCGGCCCCGGAACTTGGGCGGGACGTCGGCCTTCTGCTCCGGGTAGCGGATCGTCGCCTTCGGCTCGAAGAAGCGGCGCAGGGTCAGGGCCATGCCCCGGGCGATCCCGAGGCCGGGGATGAGGCTCACGGCGCCGCCCTCACGACCTGACCAGGACGACCGCGAAGGCCGTCACGAAGAGGTTGAGGAGGGCCGCCGGCAGGAGCCACTTCCAGGCGAAGCCCATCAGCTGGTCGATCCGGACGCGGGGCAGCGTGCCCCGCATCCAGACGAAGACGAAGACGAAGACGAAGGTCTTGCCGAGGAACCACAGGAGCCCGGCGACCCACTCGAAGCTGACGTACGCCCAGGCCATGACGAGACCGCCGGCGACGACGTTGAAGAGGAGGAAGCCGATGATCAGGGCGACCCACCAGCGCATCGAGCTGCGGAGGAGATAGAACGGCGCCGCGAACAGGAGCGTCCCCAGCGGTGGCACGAGGAGGATCAGGAACAGGAGCGGCAGCCCCAGGCCGCCGGGGTCGAGCGCGACCGTCACCGGCGTCGTGATTCCGAGGCCGGGCAGGACGCCGCCGATCCAGTCGAGCAGCGGGTCGATCTCGAACGGGGCGTTCCAGCCGCCGAGGAACAGGACGACCGTCAGGGCCGAGAGGATGAAGACGTTGACGTACTCGGCGAAGAAGAAGAACCCGAACCGCATGCCCGAGTACTCGGTGGCGAATCCGGCGACGATCTCCGAGTCCGCCTCGGTCAGGTCGAACGGCGTCCGGTTGGCCTCGGCGGTCGCGGCGATGAAGAAGATCACGAACGCGAGCGGCTGGCGGAAGACGTACCAGTTCGCGAACCAGCCGTCCTGCTGCTCGACGATCGTGTTCAGGCTCATCGTCCCGGCCAGGATCAGGAGGCCGACCACGGACAGGGTCAGCGGGATCTCGTAGCTGATGATCTGGGCCGCCGAGCGGAGACCGCCCAGGAGCGAGTACTTGTTGAAGCTCGCCCAGCCGCCCATGAGCAGGCCCACGACCCCGAGGCCGCCCATCGCGAAGAAGTAGAGCAGCCCGATGTTGAAGTCCTGGCCGTACAGGCCGGGCGCGAACGGCAGGACCACGATCGTCAGGACGGCCGCGGCATAGGTCACGACCGGTGCCCAGGTGAAGACGACCGGATCGGCGCCGCTCGGGGTGAAGTCCTCCTTCATGAGCACCTTCAGGCCGTGGACGACCGACAGCGCCGTGCCCCACGGCCCCACCCGGTCCGGTCCGATCCGAAGGTTCATGAGGGCGATCACCTTCATCTCGAGGTAGATGTTCAGGAAGGCGATCGGGATCGTGATCACGAGGATGATCGTGGCGGCGGCGACGAAGCGGACGACCCCGAGGTTGGCGTTCAGGACCTCCACGACGGGGCCGCCGAAGAGGACGATTGCCGCGATCAGCCCGGACGTCAGGACGGCCAGCAGCGGGATGAGCGTGAAGACGACCTTGCCCGGCAGGGTCAGCCGGCTCCAGGCCCGCGCCACGGCCGTCACTTATCGATCCCACCCATGATTGGATCCAGTGACGCGTTCACGGTCATCCAGTCGGCGATCAGCTTGCCCGGCACGAGCCGCCCGAAGCTCTGGAGGTGGAGGAAGCTCGGGTCGTGGATTCGGAACCGGAACGGCTGGTCCGTGCCGTCGCTGACGGCGTAGATGGCGTACTCGCCGCGCGGACCCTCGACGGCCGCGAAGGCCCGCCCGGGGCGGGGCCGGAGGAGTCGCGGCAGCTTGGCCATGACCGGTCCGTCGGGCATCTGGTGGAGGCACTGGTCAATGATCCGGAGGCTCTGCTTGACCTCGTCGACCCGGAGCAGGTAGCGGGCCAGCGAGTCGCCCTCCAGGCGGGTCGGGATGTCGAAGTCGAGCTCGGGGTAGACCGAGTAGGGATGCGCCCGGCGAATGTCGAAGGGAACGCCCGAGGCCCGCAGGTTCGGTCCGGTCCAGCACATCTTGATGGCCAGCTCGGGATCCATGACCCCGACGCCGCGATTGCGGCGGACGAAGATCTCGTTCTCGTTGAGGAGCCCGACGTTAGCCTCGATCTGCTCGGTCGCCCGGCTCATCCAGTCCCCGAGGCGGCTCATGAACTCGTGGTTGAGGTCGCCGTTGACGCCGCCGATCCGGAAGTAGTTGAAGAGCATCCGCTGGCCGGTGATCGAGGCCAGCATCTCCACGATCTCGTCGCGCTCGATGAAGCTGTACAGGATCGGCGTCAGGCCGCCGAGGTCGAGAGCGTGGAAGCCCATGGCGAGGAGGTGGCTCGAAACCCGGTTCAGCTCACCGGTGAGGACGCGGATGTACTCCGCCCGCCGGGGGACCTCGACGTCGAGGAGCTTCTCGTAGGCCATGACGGCCGGCCACTCGCAGAACAGCGAGCTCACGTACTCGAGCGGGTCCAGGTAGGCGATCGTCTGGTGGAGGTCCGCGTTCTCGCACAGCTTCTCGACGCCGCGATGGAGGTAGCCCAGGACCGGATCGAGGTCGACGATCGTCTCGCCGCTGAGCTTCATCACGACCCGCATGACGCCGTGGGTGGCGGGATGATGGGGGCCGATGTTGATGAGGAGCTGACCGTCGCCGAGGGTGTAGAACTCGGCCTCGCGCTCGGTTCGCGGCGGGTACGGCGGCACCGGCTCGTACATTCCGACCTGCTCGTCGAGGAGGACGCGCGGGTCGTCGGCCGATGGCCGGCGGTGGTCTGTCGTCGTCATGGGCGGCGGCCTCAGGTCCCGCCGCGGCGAACGGCGCCGGCCGGCGTGTTGCGGGGCGCGTGGGTGGCCTCCATCGGCCGGACGCCGGCGCCGGGGGAGCGGGCCGCGTCGTCCGGGAGGAAGAAGTCCTTGCGGAGCGGGAAGCTCTTGTAGTCGGGCGGCATGAAGATCCGGCGGAGGTCGCGGTTGCCCTCGAAGACGATGCCGAACATGTCGTAGGCCTCGCGCTCGAGCCACTCGGCGCCCGGCCACAGGGACACGATCGACGGCGCCCGCGGGGCGTCCCGATCCAGCCCGATCGCGATCACCCGCAGCCAGTCGGGGGACGTCGTGCTCCAGAGGTGGTAGACGACCTGCATGGAGTCGCCGGTGTCCACGCCAGCCAGGTCGCCGAGGAGTTGGAACCGGAACGCCGGTTCGTCATAGAGGGCTCGCAGCACCTCCGGCACGTCCTTCGGCTCGATCCGGATCTCGGTCTCGTCGTGACGCTGGCGCACGGGCCCGGCGAGGACCTCGCCGAACCGCTCCTCGAGCCGCTGCCGGATCGCTCGATCCACGGCCTCAGACGCTCTCGGGGACCGTGGGGCCAACGGCCCGCTCCGGCCAGTGGCCGCGTCGGTCCTTGACGAGCTGCTGGAGCTTCATCATCCCGTAGATGAGGCCCTCCGGCCGGGGCGGGCAGCCGGGCACGTAGACGTCCACCGGCATCACCCGATCGATGCCCTCGACCGTGCTGTAGCTCCGCTTGTAGCGTCCACCCGAGCAGGTGCAGTCGCCCATCGCGACGCACCACTTCGGCTCCGGCATCTGCTCCCAGATCCGGACGAGCGGGCCGGCCATCTTCGTCGTCAGCGTCCCGGCCACGATGAGGACGTCAGCCTGGCGGGGCGAGGCCCGGAACGGGAACATCCCGAAGCGGTCGATGTCGTTCTTGCTCGTCGCGCTCGACATCATCTCGAAGGCGCAGCAGGCGAGGCCCGACAGGAGCGGCCACAGGCTGTTGGCCCGAAGGAGGTCGAGGACGTAGTCGGCCTTCGTGGGGATGATCTCGAGGACACCCGACCAGCGGGCGTCGTCGCGGCTGGCGATGCCGCTCGCCTCGAGCTCGGCGAGGTGGGTGATGTCGGACGCACGGCCGCCGTCGTAGGCCGTCGCGTCGGCGGCCGACCAGAGCTCGTTGCGGACGACGATCGGAGCGGCAACGGCGGTCGCGCCCGGGACGACGAGAGCGCTCGAGGGACCGGCCGGCTGTCCGGCGGACGGGACGACGAGGTCGTCGGCGCCGTCGCCCACGGCGCCCCGCTCATCCGCGGTCATCGCCAATTCAGCACTCCCTTCCGCCAGGCGTAGGCGAGCCCGAGAAGGAGGATCGCGACGAAGATCAGCATGCTGATGAAGCCGCCGAGCAGGAGGTCCCGGAAGACGACCGCCCAGAGGTAGATGAAGACGACCTCGATATCGAAGGCGACGAAGAGCAGGGCGTAGATGTAGAAGCTGAGCCCGAACCGGCCGTGCGTGTCGCCGTACGTGTCAATGCCGGATTCGTAGGGCAGGCCCTTGTGGACGTCGCCACGGTTGCGATGCGAGATCAGCCACGCGGCGCCGAAGGTCACGAACGTGAACGACCCGGCGGCGAAGGCGAACCCGACGACGTACCAGATGCCGGTCAACCGATCCTCGCTCCGAACGGCGCCGGCGATGGGCGACGTTCGCAATTGAAGGCCACGTCCTGGGCGGGACGACTCCTCGGAGGCAGTCGCAACGAGCCGCGTCAGAACGGCCGTCGCCCGTGGGCATTCTAGCAGCGGCGGCCCCTGCAGGCGGTCGCGGGCGGGGGTCTCCAGGGCAGTCGCGGAGGCGCTACGGCGGCGTTCCCGGGCCGGCTCGCGGCGCCTCCGACGGGTATGCAACGTGCCGTGCGAGCCCGTCCGGGCACGCCGGCGCGCCTGAACGCCGGCGGAGGAGGAGGGGGGCGGAACGGTCGGGGGGCGGTTCGCGCCGAGCGCGCGTGCAGGATCGCGAGCCGCCCCCCGGCGGTGATTCCCCCCATGGGAGATTCGCGATTCGGGGAACGCGGTCGCAATAGGTAAGGTTACCTACCGACCCTCCCGGCGCGGGGCCTGGCCGTCGCGTCATCGTTCGCCGCCCCCCCGGCCCGCCACGGCGCGGAACGCCAGGCCGGAGAGGCGCGGCTCGCTGGCGATGCCACGCCCGAAGACGAGCACGGCGAACCGGCCGCTGACCCCCGGTTCCAGCATCCTGACGAGCGCGGAACGGGCCTCGAGGTAGGCCTGGATCGTCGTCGACGGGGCCGCCTGGAGGGAGGCGAGGAGCTCGCCGGCACCGAGGCCGGCGAGGAAGGCCGCCTGGGTCGTCGACCCGAGGAGGGCAAGGCCGGCGGCCGCGGCCGCGCGCTCGACCGCGGTGAGATCCACGTGGGCCGTGAGGTCCTGCCGCCCGACGTTCGCGAACGGGTCGTCGTGGACGCGGTGGCGGACGTAGGCGCGCAGGAGGCTGCCACGGCCCGGGTCGTAGAGCGCCGCCGCCGGGTGGCCGTAATCAACGAGAAGCAGGAGCCCGCGATCAAGGCCGGCCGCGACGGTCGCGATCCACGCATCGACCTCCAGGCAGATCTCGGCGCGCTGGCCCGGCGCGAGCCGGATCCCCTCCCCGGCGAGGCGAGCGGCGAGCGCGGCGGTCGATGGTCGGGCCGCGGCCGCCCGCAGTGCGCCCGCGGCATCGAGGTCGACGAACAGCTCGTCGAGCCCGCCGTCGGCGCGGCCCTCGACGCGGTGCACGGGGAGCGCGTCGAGAACCTCGTTGGCGAGCACGGCCCCGGTGATCGGCGCCCCGTCGTCGGGCTCAAGAACGTCGGCGGCACCGAGGGCGGCGAGGCGCCCGGCGACCTGCGCCGGACGCCCGGCGGAGCGCTCCGCGATCCGGTACCGCAGGGCCTGGCGGAGCGGCGAATCGGCCATCTCGAGGCCCTCGACGATCCCCGCCGCGAGGGCACCGCTGCCGGCCCCCAGCTCACGGACCGTGAATCGCAGCGGACGGCCCAGGCGCTCCCAGGCCTCGTGGAGCTGGCGGGCCATCGCCCAGCCGAAGATGGGGTGCGACTCCGGGGCCGTCAGGAAGTCGGCGTCGCGGCCCGGCCCGCGCCGGCCGGAGGCGTAGAACCCGAGCTCGTGGTGGTAGAGGGCGAGCTCCATGAACCGGGCGAAGGTCATCGGCCCGGCCGCGCGGATCTCGGCGACGATCATGGCCAGCAGCACGGGCTCGTGCCCCGGGTCGTCGCGCGGCTGGAGCCCCGCTTGCCGCCGCGGCCCGGCGACCTGACGATCGGTCACCGGGTGCGGCTGCCGAGCAGGAGCCGGAGGCCCGGTCCGACGAGCGTGTGGCCGCCGAGGAGGACCGGGATCGAGGCCTCGCTCGCCGCCACGGTGAGTGCACGGAGCCATGGGTCGGCGATCCGCTCGGGGTCGAGGAGGTCGCTCGCGAAGCGGTCCTCCGGTGGCGGCCAGCCGCCTTCGTCGACGCCAAGGCGATGGGCGAGCAGCACCCGCGAATCGATGACGGCGGCGTCCGCCAGCCCGGCGAGGACCCTGCCGAGGGCCGCCGGACCCTCGCGGTCGAGGACGAGGCCGAGCATCGAACGGGCCGGGCGCTGACCGGCCGCCGCCGTGCGCATGCCGCGCTCCTCGACAAGCGCCCGGATCCGGCTCGCGGTCGCGGTCTCCAGCCAGGCCAGCGTCGCGGCGGAGGTCCGGCCGGCGACGACGAGCTCCGCCCTGGGGTCGCGGGTGATGGACCTGACCCGGTCGATGGTCGCCCTCGCCCGCTCGAGCGTCGGGTCGTCTCGGGCCGCCTGACCTGCCACGAGGACGTCGATCGGCGAATCGAGGTCGACCTGGAGGCGAAATCGCGCCCGGAGATCCCGGACCTGATGACCCCGCTCGGCGAGCCAGCGCGGCAGGCCGTTGTCGGCGGCCACGTCCGGAAGCTCCGCGAGCGGGGCCCGGGCCGGGATCGCCACGATGTCGCTCGAGAAGGAGTTGTTCGAGAGCGCGGGCCCGTCCCCGGCCGCGGCCGCAACGAACGCCCGGCGATCCGCGGGGGAGGCGAGCGGGACGCTGCCGGAGCCCAGGACGACGAAGCCGGCACCCGCATCGAGGGCCGCCAGGCGCCGCAGCCTCGCCCCGAAAGGCGGCCCGCCGGCCCGCGTCTCCACGATCCGGGCGACCGCCCCGGCGGCCTCGAATCCGCGGGCGTGGCGGGTGGCGTTTGTGGCCCGGGCCGCCGCGAAGGCGGCCTCGAGCGGGCCGGCGCCCGGGGTCGGGACGGCGTGGAGGATGATGGCGACGACGCGGCTCACCACGGGAGTCTGCGCGGCGGAGGCGAAGCGGGCAATGCGGCGGGTGCGGGCATACGTCGGCCTGGGGTCGAATCTCGGGGATTCCGCGGCGACGCTCGCGGCAGCCGTGCGGGCCCTGGGAGCCCTGCCGGGTGTGCGGCCTCGAGGGGTCTCGCGCCTCTACGCAACGCGGCCGGTCGGTGTCAATGACCAGCCGGACTTCCGGAACGCGGCCGTGGCCCTGGACGTGCCGGCCGGGCCGGACCCGGCGACCGGGGCGATCGCGCTCCTCGTCGCGCTCAAGGGCCTGGAGCGGGCGTTCGGACGGCGGACGCGCAGGCGCTGGGGTCCGCGCGAGCTCGACCTCGACCTCCTCGTCTTCGGCCGGGCGCGACTGGCGGTCGAGCGCCTGCTTGAGGGCGTGTCCCTCGATCCGGGCAAGGCAGACACCCTCCTCGTCGTCCCGCATCGCGACGCCGCGGAGCGGTTGTTCGTCCTTGACCCGCTCGCGGACCTCGCCCCGGGACTCGTCCCGCCCGGCTGGGGTCACACGGTCGCCTGGGCCCGGCGCCGGCGCGAGGCGATCGAGGGTCCGGATGCGGTTCGGCCGATCGCGACCTGGGACGCGGACGAGAGGAGCTGGGCGCCGGCCTGACCGTCGCCCGCGGCGGCGGGCGCGACAGGACCGACCTAGCCGCGAAGCAGGCGGGGCTTGATCGAAGTCTCCTCGATCCCGCCGGCGGTCCGCTCGACGCGGAACGCCCGCGATTCGGGCATCGAGGCGACGGCCTCTGAGAGCGTCGTGTCGGTGAAGACGAGCCCGACCGCGTCGTCGGCGGCGTACCCGTCGGGCAGCTCCCTTGACGCGACGAGCTCGTGGTAGCGGGGCCGGCGGTTCGATTCGCTGTCGTAATGGGGGCAGAAGCTGCCCGGCAGGAAGCCCAGGCCGTCGTGCAGGGGGGCGAGGGCGGGCCCGAACGAATCGGTCGACCCGGCCTCGAACCAGCAGACGGCCCCGGCCGAGGGACCGGCGAGGACCACCCCGGACTGCCACGCGCGACGGAGGGCGGTATCCACGCCGTGGAGTCGCCAGATGGCGAGCATGTTGGCGGTGTTGCCGCCACCGACGACGATCAGGTCGTGCTCGAGGAGGAAGCCCTCGATGTCGCCGATCCGGCGGTCGAACAGGCCGAGGTGGGTCGATTGCGCCCGCCGGGCGAACCACCCGTAGAAGGCCGCGATGTAGCCCGGGTCATCACCGCTGGCGGTGCCGATGAAGCAGACCCTCGGGTAGGCCTCGCCGGTCAGGTCGAGGAGGTGCTGGAAGAGCGGCCCATCGGTCGAGCCGGGCAGGAGCGATGCGCCCCCCAGGGCGACGATGCGTCGCGCGGAGCCTGCCACAACCCTCCGTCTCCGCCGTCGTCCGCGCCCGCCCGCCCGGCCTACAGCCGGACGCTCGGCGGCCGCTCGCGATCGAACATGTGGACCGTGTCGACGAAGCGGACCGTCTTGGTCTGGTAGGCCATCACCAGCGAGTGGGTCCGGGCCCCGCCGCCGAAGAACCGGACGCCCTCGAGGAGGTCGCCGCTCGTGACCCCGGTCGCGGCGAAGACGAGGTTGTCGCCCGAGGCGAGGTCCTCGGTGTGGTAGACCCGCGTCTCGTCGCCGTGGCCCATCCGGGCGCCCCGCTCGCGCTCCTCGTCGCTGCGGTAGCGGAAGCGGGCCTGGATCTCGCCGCCGAGGCAGCGCAGCGCCGCGGCCGTGATGACCCCCTCGGGGGCGCCGCCGATGCCCATGACCGCGTGGACGCCGGTCCCCGAGACGGCGCAGCTGATCGCCGCCGAGAGGTCGCCGTCGGTGATCAGCTTGATTCGGGCGCCGGTCGTGCGGACCTCGTCGATGAGGGTCGCGTGACGGGGCCGGTCGAGGATGATGATCGTGATGTCACCGGGCTTCCGGCGGAGGGCCTCGGCGATCCGGTTGATGTTCTCGGTCGGGCTCAGGGTGATGTCGACATGGCCGGCGACGAGGGGGCCCACGCAGAGCTTCTCGAGGTACGTGTCGGGGGCATGGACGAGGCCGCCCCGCTCCGAGGCGGCCAGGACCGTGATCGCGTTGGCCGAGCCGGTCGCGACGAGGTTCGTGCCCTCGAGGGGATCGACCGCGATGTCGATCTCGGGCGCGGCGTTGCCGTCGCCGGGCGCGCCGACCTGCTCGCCGATGTAGAGCATCGGCGCCTTGTCCCGCTCGCCTTCGCCGATGACGATCGTGCCGGCCATCTCGATCTCGTCCATCGCGGCCCGCATCGCCTCGACCGCGAGGTGGTCCGCCGCGTCCCGCTCGCCGCGGCCCATGAGCCGCGCGGAGGCAATGGCTGCCGCCTCGGTCACCCGCACCATTTCCAGGGCCAGCAGTTTCTCCATCAGTGTCGGAAGTGCCTGCGGCCGGTGAAGACCATCGCGAGATGGTGGCGGTCGGCGACCTCGATGGCCATTTCATCTCTGATCGAGCCGCCCGGCTGGATGATCGCGGTCACGCCGGCCTGGGCAGCGATCTGGATCCCGTCGGGGAAGGGAAAGTAGGCGTCGCTGGCCATGACGCTCAGGCGCGATCGGTCGCCGGCTCGCCGGAGGGCGATCTCGACCGAGACCTGGCGGCTGGCCTGGGCCGCGCCGATGCCGACCGTCGCCCCGTTCCGGGCGAGGACGATCGCATTCGAGCGGACGTGTCGCACGGTCCGCCAGGCGAACAGGAGATCGGTCAGCTCCTCGAGGGTCGGGCGACGCTTCGTGACCACCTGGAGCTGGCCGCGGTCGATGCCGAGGGTGTCGAGGGTCTCGACGAGGAGCCCCCCGCCGACCCGCTTGAAGTCAAGGTTGGCGATCCCGTAGTCGCGCATCCCGTCCGTCGGGTCGGCCGGGACGGCGAGCACCTCCAGGCCGGCCTTCTGGCTCAGGATCCCGAGGGCCGCCTCCTCGTAGCCGGGCGCGACCACGGCCTCGTACGAGTTGGCCACGATCTCCCGGGCGGTCGCGCCGTCCATCTCCCGGTTGACCCCGACGATCCCGCCGAACGACGCGACGGGGTCGGTCTCGAGGGCCTTGCGGTAGGCCTCCACGAGCTCGTCGGCCGAGGCGACCCCGACCGGGTCGGTGTGCTTGGCGATTGCGACCGTGGGCCCCGTGAAGTCCTGGGCCGTCCGGTAGGCGGCATCGAGGTCGAGGAGGTTGTTGAACGACGGTCGCTCGCCGTGGAGCTGGGTGCTGTCGGCGAGGGTGCCGGAGCGGTGCGTCGTCTCGCGGTAGAAGGCGGCCGGCTGGTGGGGGTTCTCGCCGTAGCGGAGGTCGGTGACCTTCTCGAGGACCATCGCCAGACGCTTCGGGAAGATCGTCCCCGAGAGCTGGTTGAGGTAGGCCGCAATCTCGGCGTGGTAGGCCGCGACCGCGCCGAAGGCCTCGGCCGCCAGCTGGGCCCGGAACTCGGGGCTCACGAGGCCGCGCTCCCGGAGCTCGGCCAGGACCCGCGGGTAGTGCTCCGGGCTGCTCACCGCGGCGACGCCGGCCGCGTTCCGGGCGGCCGCGCCGAGGAGCGCCGCCCCGCCGACGTCGATCATCTCGATCGCCTGCTCGATGCCGACGAGGCTCCGCCCGATCTCGGCGCCGAACGGCTTCACGTTGACCACGACGAGGTCGATCGGGCCGATGCCCTGGTCCTCGAGCTCGGCGAGCTGCTCGGGCCTGTCGCGGCGAGCGAGGATGCCGGCGTAGACGGCCGGGTGGAACGTCTTGACCTGGCCGCCGAGGAGTGCCGGGATGCCGGTCAGGTCGGAGACCGGGGCGACCTCCACGCCGTCGGCGTGCAGGTGCTCGCGCGTGCCGTCGGTGGCATAGGCCTCGACCCCGAGCGCCTGCAGCTCGCGGGCGAAGGCGGTGATGCCGTCGCGCGTGGCGACCGACAGCAGGGCTCGCAAGCGTCTTCCTCCATCCGCCTGACCGTCGCGCGTCTCGGGGCCCGAGTATACCCGCGGGTCATGGCATACTCCACGCTCGCCCGGTCCGGATCGCGACGGCGCGGCCGGCGCGGCACGGCACGGCCGGCATCGAGCCGGCCCGGCACGATGGAGAGACCGTGACCCTCCCGCCCTGGGAATACCTATGGCTGCCGTTCTCGCGGAGCACGTTCCCCGACCTCTACGACGCAACCTGGATCTCGTCGCTCGTCCTGCTCGTGGTCCTGATCGTCCTGTACAACGTTCGGACCCGGGCGCTCCACCGGCACCGCCTCTACACCGACATGTGGGAGTGGCTGCTGTGGACGGGGCTGATCACGTTCTTCCTGCTCGCGACCGGCGCCCTGTTCCTGTTCGACTTCGCGGTCGAGCTCGTCATCCTCCTCGGCGGCCTGGGGGTGATGGTCTGGGTCCGCTTCCTGCGCTACCCGCCGCTCTTCGCGGCCTACGAGCAGCAGCTGGCCCGGCAGCGCTACCTCAGCCGGGCCAAGGCGGCCAGGCCCGAGGCGACGATCCGGTCGCGATCGTCGCGCCGGCGCCGGCGCTGACGGCCCGCGGCGGGCCTCGGCCGGGCACCTCGGCACCCGCGGCGACGGCGAGCATCCGATGCCGATCGAGGTCCGCCGGTTCGGCGTCGGGTTCCGGCGCCCGGAGGGCCCACCCGGCACCCACGGGCTGACCGGCCAGGTCATTCACTCGGACGGCCGGGGCGTCGTGTCCGAGCTGGCCTTCTCCCGCGGTGGGGCGATCGCGCCCCATGACAACCCGAACACGACCTGGTTCTGCGTCATCGAGGGCGGCGGCTGGGTCCTCGTCGGGGACGAGCGACGGCGAGTGGCAGCGGGCGAGGCGGTCCTCTGGCCGGCGGGCGTGACCCACGCGGCCTGGACCGATCACGGCGAGATGCGGGCCATCGTCGTCGAGTTCGCGGGGGCGGACGACGCCGGGCCGCCGGCCATCCTCGAGGGCGCTGGCCGGCGGCTCGGGCCGGGGGCTTCGGCTCGCCCGGTGCGAGGCGAGGGCCGGCTGGCCGAGCGGCCGGTCGATCCAGATCGGCTGGATCGGACCTCGGGCGAGCCGCTTTGACCGGTCATCGGGAGTCCCGGGCCGCCCCCGGGACGCCGAGGGCCCGGCGTCCGGGTCTCCTCGGCTTCCGGATCTCGCCGACCGAGTCGACCGGCGTGGACTGGTCGCGGCTCGACGAGACCTGGGCCCTCGCCGGCGAATCCCCGGCCCTCGATGCCGGCTGGCTGAGCGATCACCTCTCCGACGCGTCGCGGGAGCGAGGTGGCCCGGCCGTCGAGTCGCTCACCGCCGCGGCTGCGCTGGCCCATCGCGTGCCCGGCAAGTGGATCGGGATCGCCGTCCTGTCCGGGACGTTCCGGCACCCCGCGCTTGTCGCCAAGTCGGCGACCGTCATCGACCAGGCGACAGGCGGCCGGTTCATCCTCGGGCTCGGTGCGGGCTGGCACGACGGCGAGCACGAGGCATTCGGGATCTCCCTGCCGCCGATCGTCGAGCGCTTCGATCGATTCGAGCGCGGCGTGCGGACCATCGCCGCCCTCCTCTCCGACGCCGCGCGCTCCGAGCCCGGCGTCACGATCGACGATCCGATCTTCCCCCTGCGCGCTGCGACGAACGAGCCGCCGCCGACGCGACCCGGGGGCCCACCGATCTGGATCGGCGGCCAGCGCCGACGCGGGATCGCCCTCGCCGTCCGCTACGCCGAGGGTTGGCCCATGCCCGGCAACCGCCCCGGCGACGTGGCCTACTTCAGCGAGCGGCGCGACGCGCTGCGGCGGGCGCTTGCCGAGGGCGGGCGCGATCCCGACGACTTCACCTTCGCCGCACAGCTGAGCTGCGGCCGGACCGCCGCCGAGCGGTCCGCGGCGCGCGAGGTTGCCGGCCGCCTCATCGACGCCGGGGCCAACCACGTGATGCTCGGGCTGCCGGCCTCGGTCGCGCCCGACGGCCTGGCCGACCTCATCCGCGAGGTCGCCGAGCCCCTCCGATCGACGTTCGGCTGACGCCCGCTCGGCGTACCCGCCCTCGGCGTACCCGCCCTCCGGCGTACCCGCCCTCGGCGTACCCGCCCCTCGGCGTACCCGCCCTCGGCGTACCCGCCCTCGACGAGGAGCACGCCGCCGCCGGCGGTCCGGCCGCGTCGCCGCGATCTCGTCCGCCACCCGCTTCCCTCCCCGACGGGGCTACAGATCCCTGT